>TARA_R110000765_G_scaffold10984_14_pt1 | contig 53923 bp, 52 predicted proteins | sample TARA_R110000765 | Tara Oceans TARA_R110000765 (sample SAMEA4398168) | marine metagenome | biome: Polar Biome; feature: [MES] marine water layer (ENVO:01000295) within the mesopelagic zone...; material: water (ENVO:00002006), including particulate matter (ENVO:01000060) such... | reverse complement strand
CCGGCGGCACTGCGTGCCTTGATTCCGGGCTTTGGTGGACGTCCGCTATGTCCGCTGAGCCGCCATTCACGACGACCACGATCAATGTCCCGAAACACCCGATCTGTGCATGCTTATGCGTGCAGTGTGCAAGGTTATGGTACATTGGCACCATCATACCTGCCACCGGACGCAAGTAGCTGCTGTTCCAGCAGCGTTTGCCCCTCTCATGCCCAATACAACCGTGGGTTTGGTTGTCCGCAGAGTTGAGACAAATAGTTCAAGAAACCATCACGGAACTGTCGCACAGCACACCGATAAAGCGCCGAAACCAGCCCCGACCTGTGGGGCTGATATCTGCAAAGGTCTGCTTCATGCTTATTCATCGCCGCCACGCTCTTGGACTTTTGGGGGCCGCTGCCGGCTCTCTGGCTCTGCCGGGACTTTCGTTCGCGCAAAGCCAGCGCCGCACCGTCACCATCGCCGTGCAAAAGATCACCAACAACAACACGCTGGATGTCTGGAACGAACAGTCCAACGTCGGTGAACGCGTGTTCTTCCCCAACCTGTGGGAAGGTCTGATCAACCGCAACTGGATGGGCGATCAGGGCGGCGTGCCCGGTCTGGCGACAAGCTGGAAGCGGCTGGATGACAAGACCATCGAGCTGAAGCTGCGCGAAGGCGTGAAATTCCACAACGGCGACGAAATGACCGCCGACGATGTGGTGTTCTCGTTCTCGGATGAACGTGTGTTTGCGGGCACCCAGCCCGATGGCGGTGAAACGCTCTATGCGGACAACTTCAAACCCAAGACGGACAAGGAACTGCCCGCCGGTGTGCCCGGTGTCGGCCGCCGTCTGTGGCCGGCGCTGCGCGGTGTCGAAGCGGTGGACAAGTACACCGTGCGGTTCCACAACGCATCGCCCGATGTGACGCTCGAAGGGCGGATGATCGCCTTTGGCTCGCAGATCGCCAGCCGCCGCGCCTGGGACGAAGCTGCGACATATGCCGACTGGGCCAACGCGCCCGTGACCACCGGCGCCTACAAGGTGCAGGAATACCGCCCCGACGTGTCGCTGACACTGGTCGCACACGATGACTATTGGGGTGGCCGCCCGCCGCTGGCGGAAATCCGGTTCCTGGAAGTGCCCGAAGTGGCCAGCCGCGTGAACGGTCTGCTGTCCGGCGAATACGATTTTGCCTGCGACCTGCCGCCCGACCAACTGGACGCCGTGCGCAACACCGCCGGGCTTGAGGTGCAGGGTTCGACCATTCTGAACCACCGCATCCAGGTCTTTGACAAGGTGCACCCGGTCCTGTCCGACCCGCTGATCCGCCGCGCCATGACCCATTCGATTGACCGCCAGCTGATCGTCAATGCGCTGTGGGACGGCCAGACCAAGGTGCCCGCAGGTCTGCAATTCGAATTCTACGATGACATGTTCATCAAGGGCTGGACCGCCCCCGAGTTCAACCTGGAAATGGCGCGCGATCTGGTGAAACAGTCCGGCTATCAGGGCGATGCGATCCCCTTCCGCGTGCTGAACAACTATTACATCAACCAGGTTTCGAACGCGCAGATCATGGTCGAGATGTGGAAGCAGGCGGGTCTGAACGTCGAAATCCAGATGGTCGAAAACTGGGGCCAGGTGCTGGAAGACAACGACACACGCGGCATCCGCGACTGGTCGAACTCGGCCACGTTCAACGATCCGGTGTCGTCGATCGTCGCCCAGCACGGCCCCAACGGTTTGCAGCAGCAGCGCAACGAATGGACCAACGTCGAAATGAACGAACTGTCGAACTTCATGCAGAAGTCGACGGATCGCGCGGCCCGCAAAAAGGCCTTTGCCCGAATGCTGGAGATCACCGAGCGTGAAGATCCCGCATTCCAGGTACTGCACCAGAACTGCGTGTTCACCGGCATGAAATCGGACCTGAACTGGAAGGCCGCGCCGGCCTTTGCGATGGATTTCCGCGCCGACAACTGGAACGCGTCCTGATCCGAACCCGATACCTGTGGCGCAGCAATCCTGCTGCGCCACAGGCTATTTGAAAGCCTGAAATGTCTTATGTTTCCATACGTGACCTGAAAGTTTCCTTTGATGGGGTTCAGGTTCTGCACGGCATCAATCTTGATGTCGCCAAAGGCGAGGCGCTGGGGCTGGTGGGTGAATCCGGCTGTGGCAAATCGGTGACCTGGCTGGCCGCACTGGGCCTGTTGCCGGGCAAGGCCACGGTCAGCGGTTCGGTGACCGTCGAAGGCCAGCAGCTGATCGGCACTGCACGTACCGCCGTCGAAGGCGTGCGTGGCGGCAAGGTCGCGATGATCTTTCAGGACCCGTCCTCGTCCTTGAACCCGGTGCGCACCGTGGGCCGCCAGATTTGCGAAAGTCTGCGGTTGCATCGCGGCATGGACCAGCGTGCAGGCCGGATCGAGGCTGTGCGCCTGCTGGACATGGTCGGCATTCCCGATGCCCGCAAACGGGTCGATCTGTACCCACATGAATTTTCCGGCGGCCAATGTCAGCGGGTGATGATCGCAATGGCGCTGGCCGGTGCGCCGGACCTGCTGATCGCCGATGAGCCGACCACGGCGCTGGATGCCACGATTCAGGCGCAAATCCTTGACCTTCTGGCGACACTGCGCCGCGAGACCGGTATGGCGATGGTGTTCATCAGCCACGATCTGGGCGCGGTTGGTGCTATCTGTGACCGTGTGCACGTGATGTACGCAGGCCGGATCGTCGAAAGCGGTGCCATCGGCCCGATGTTCGATGCGCCCCGCCACCCCTATACCCGTGGCCTGTTCGACGCGATCCCGCGTCTGGATGGTGCCCGCAACCGTCTGATCCCGATCCACGGCACGGTGCCCGATCCCAGCCATATGCCCCCCGGATGCGCCTTTGCCCCGCGCTGTGCCAAGGCGCAGGCCTTCTGCCACAGCGACGCGCCCGCGTTGATGCCGCAACCGGACGACCGGCAACTGGCCTGTTTCTATCCGGTTTCCACTAACGCCACCGGTGTTGCCGCTGACGAAAGGTTGCCCGCATGACCCCGCTGTTGCAGGCAGAGGGGCTGGTCCGCTGTTACGAGGGCCAGAAATCCCTGTTCACCAAACCGACCTCGGTGCGAGCGGTCGATGGTGTCGATCTGACCCTGAATCCGGGCGAGACATTGGGCATTGTCGGCGAAAGCGGCTCGGGCAAGTCGACACTGGGCCGGATGCTGCTGGGGATTGATGCGCCGACCGAGGGGCAGGTGCGCTTTGACGGCCAGCCAATGCCCGCACTGCACAGCGCGCCGTGGCGGGCGCTGCGGGCGCAGATGCAATTTGTCTATCAGGACCCGCTGGCCGCCCTCGACCGTCGCCTGACCATTGCCAGCCAGATCGGCGAGCCGCTGGAGATTCACGGGCTTGCCAAAGGCGCCGAGTTGACCGAGCGCGTGGCTGAGTTGATGGCGCAGGTGGGCCTGCGGCAGGATCAGGGTGCGCGCTTTCCGCACGAGTTGTCGGGCGGACAACGCCAGCGGGTCATCATCGCCCGCGCGCTGGCCACGTCGCCCCGGCTGCTGGTCTGCGACGAGCCTGTCTCGGCGCTGGACGTGTCCATTCAGGCGCAGGTGGTGAACCTGCTGCGCGACCTTCAGGAAAGCCACGGCATCGCCATGGTGTTCATCAGCCACGACCTGAAAGTGGTGCGCAACATCTGTGACCGTGTCGCGGTGATGTACCTTGGCCGGATCGTGGAAGAGGCCAGCTCGGACGAGATTTTCGCCCGGCCCGAACACCCGTACACACAGGCGCTGGTGTCGTCGGTGCCGGTGCCGGGCAAACGGCTGGAAGGGCGTATTCTGCTGAAGGGCGAGCCGCCCAACCCTGCGCAACGCCCCTCGGGCTGTGCTTTCCATCCCAGATGTGCGGCAGCGCTGCCGATCTGTGCGCAATCCGTCCCGCCCTTGCAAACCACCGCCCCCGCACGCCGCGCCGCCTGTCACCTGCTGGACGCAACCCGCGCCGGGCAGGCGGCCTGATGGCGCGCGCCATGACCCCGAAAGCCACGCGATGCTGAACTATTTTGTGACCCGCCTATTCCGCGCGGTGCTGACGATCCTGTTGGTGATGACTTTTGCCTTTGTGGTGTTGCGCCTCTCGGGTGATCCTGCGTCGATCCTGCTGGGACCGGACGCACCCACCGACAGCATTGCGGCGTTCCGCGCCCGTTGGGGTTTGGACGATCCGCTGTGGAAACAGTATCTTGCCTATCTCAAATCCATCGCCCAACTGGATTTCGGCGTGTCCATGCGCGACCGCTCTCCGGCGATTGATCTGGTGCTGGAACGGGTGCCCGCCACGCTGGCCCTAACCGTACCAACGCTGTTGATCCAGCTTGGCGTCGGTATCCCTGCAGGCGTCTACGCCGCCCTGCACCGTGAATCCGTGGCGGATCGGGGTGTGATCATGCTGTCGATCTTCGGCTTTACCATTCCGTCCTTTGTCATGGGGCTGGTGCTGGTTCTGGTCTTTGCCGTCACATTGGGATGGCTGCCGTCCGGCGGGCAGGACAGCTGGCAACACGCGATCCTGCCGATTGCCACCATGTCGGTCGGCGGCATCGGCATCCTCGCGCGGTTCTCGCGCTCGGCGATGATCGAGGTCATGGGCCAGCCCTATATCCGCACCGCCATGGCCAAGGGTCTAAGCTGGCGCGACGTGGTCTGGAAACACGCCTTGCCCAATGCCTCTGTGCCGATCGTGACCATCGTCGGCTTCATGGTGGGTTCGCTGATCGCGGGGGCCGTGGTGGTCGAAAGCATTTTCTCATGGCCCGGCATCGGTCGGCTGCTGATCGTGTCGGTGTCGAACAGGGATCTCGCGGTGGTGCAATGCCTGCTGCTGGTGATCGCCTCGACCATGGTGATCGCCAACCTCTGTGTCGATTTCGCCTATGGCCTGCTGGACCCGCGCCTGCGGGCCAACGCCGCCGCGCACTAAGGAGAGTGTCATGACCGCTCAGGCAACAAACATCACCGCGGCCCCCAGGTTGATCCGGCGCTTGCGGTTCAAGCTGCCGTTGCTGGTGGCCTTTGGGCTGGCGTGGCTGGGGCTGATGGTGTTCACCGCCGTTTTTGCCGACTTCATCCGCCCCTATGACGTGACGCAAATGGACCTGTCCGCCCGGCTGGTCGGCCCGCTCAGCCCCGGTCACCTGCTGGGCACGGACGAGCTGGGCCGCGATGTGCTGTCCCGCCTGATCCAGTCGATCCGCGTGTCGCTGGTGATCGCCTTTGGCGCGACGCTGTTGTCGGCCTTCTTTGGCACAACGCTGGGCTTTATGGCCGCGCAGTTTCGCGGCACGGTCGAACACCTGATCCTTGTGCTGGCGGATTTTCAGGCGGCACTGCCTTTCCTGATCCTGTCGCTGGCGGTTCTGGCCTTCTTCGGCTCGTCCATGGTGCTTCTGGTCGGGCTGATGGGCTTTTACGGCTGGGAACGCTACGCGCGGATCTCGCGCGGTCTGGCGATTTCGGCGGGGGCGCAGGGCTATGCCTCGGCTGTGGTGCAACTGGGCGCGAAACCGTCGCGCGTGTACCTGCGGCACATCCTGCCCAACGTCGCCTCGACCCTGATCGTGTCGATGACCCTGACCTTCCCCGAGATCATCCTGATGGAAAGCGGCCTGTCGTTCCTGGGGCTGGGCGTTCAACCCCCCGAAAGCTCGCTGGGGAACATGGTCGGCTTTGGCCGCGAATACCTGACCCGTGCGCCGTGGATCATGCTGGGGCCTGCCTTTGTGATCATGATGACGACGCTGTCGATCTCTCTGGTCGGTGACTGGCTGCGCGACAAGCTTGACCCCACCATTCGTTGAATAAGGACACGTGACGTGACCCAAATCATAGCGCATCGCGGCGCACGCAATCTGTGGGCCGAAAATTCACTTCAGGGGTTCCGCAACGTGGTCGCCCTTGGCGTCGGTGCGGTGGAGTTTGATCTGCATCTTGGGGCAGGGGGCGAGATCCTCGTGATCCACGACGCCACGCTGGACCGCACGACCACCGGCACAGGACCAGTGCGTGCGCTGACCGAGGACAGCCGCCATGCCCTGCGCCTGATCGGCCCCGACGGCGAGATTGATGAAGGCGTGCCGACCCTGTCCGAAGTGCTGGACATCCTCGCCCCCGTACCGGGCCTGCGGCTGTTCCCCGAGATCAAGGCAGATGAAAACGGGGTCTATGATCCTGCCTTGGTCATTGGCACCATCGAAATGCTGCGCGCCTACGGGCTGGCGCCGCGCACGGTTCTGCACAGCTTTGACACCGGCGTCCTGCGCATGATCCGCGCCGCCGCGCCGGAATTTGCACGCAAGGTCTCTGTCAACGGAGATTGGGCCGAACGGCAGGGCGGCATTCGGGCGTTCTGTGGCGGGCTGGGGGATCTGGTCGGCATGGTGGCCGTGCACCACGAACTGCTCGAGGTGGAACTCGAGGCTGTTTCCAGCCTGTTTCCATTGCAGAAAATTGGCGTCTGGACCCTGAACGACCCGGACCTGATCGCCCGGTGGCTGCGCCGTGGGGTCGGCTTTATCACCACCGATGATCCGCGAATGGCCAAGGACATCATGGCGCAGGAGATGGCGCTGTGACCGCGATTAAACTGGTCATCTTCGACTGTGACGGTGTACTGATCGACAGCGAAGCGATGGGGGCCACTGCCTTGGCCAGCGCCATTTCCGATGCGGGCGTGCCGATGACGACGCAAACCGCCGAACGGACGTTTTCCGGCGCAGGACGGGATGAAACCCGCGCATTGATCGACGGGCTGGGGCTGAATGCAACGCACGTCCTGACCGACGCCGGCGCACGGCTTGGGAGCTTGTTCGCCCAAGGCGTCCCGCCGGTGCCCGGGATGCTCCACCTTCTGGCCGCGCTGGATGTGCCGGTCTGTGTCGCGTCCAACAGCAGCGTTGACCGTTTGCGCGCAAGCCTTGGCCGCACTCCGCTCGCCGCCTTTTTCGGCCCGCACATCTACAGCGCCGAACACGTCGCGCACAGCAAGCCGGCGCCGGATCTGGCACTGCACTGTCTGGCGCAGATGAACACCGCCGCCGCCCATGCGGTGTTTGTGGATGACAACATTCACGGCATCCGCTGTGCCCGCACGGCAGGTGTCCTGGCCATCGGCTTTGTCGGGCCCTCCGATCTCCGTCCGGGCCATGCCGACACATTGCGCGCGGCAGGGGCCGATTACGTCGTTCACGGCGCGGCAGAGCTTGGGACACTTCTGGCCCGCCTGACACAGCTCAGCGCCGAAGCCGTCCCCACTCCATAACCTTCATGCAAAAGCCAAGGACCACACCATGACCGATCTTCCGCTGCTGGGCGCCGCCATGCCGACCGCCACGCTTGAAACGCTTCAGGATTTCATCCTGTCCGAAAACCGCGATCTGGAAATTCAGGATTTCTGCGACGGCGACCTGCTGAATGGCGACTGGAAAACAGTGGCCGACCACACCCGCAGCCTGCTGACCGGATACACCGGACGGCTGGGCATTCACGGGCCGTTCTGGGGCCTGAACATCGCCAGCCCCGACACCGAGATGCGTGCGCTGAACAAGCGCAAGCATTTGCAGGGTATCGAGGTCTGCGAATATCTGGGGGCCACGCAGATGGTCATTCACAGCCCTTACACCACGTGGAGCTTTAACAACCTGGACAACGCGCCCGCGCGCAAGGAATACGACCGGCTGGTGGAAAACTGCCATGACACGATGGCTGAGGTCGTGAAACGCGCCGAGGATTGCGGTGTGACCATGGTGATCGAAAACATCGAGGACATCGACCCCGACATCCGCTGCGCGCTGGCCGACAGCTTCAATTCGCCCGCCATGGCCGTGTCGATCGACACCGGGCATGCGCATTACGCGCATGGCACGAATGGTGCGGCACCGGTCGATTACTATGTGCGCCGTGCGGGTGACAGGTTGCAGCATATCCACCTGCAGGACGCGGACGGCTATGCCGACCGGCACTGGTCCATCGGGCAGGGCACCATCCGCTGGGAGGCCGTCTTTCGCGCACTGGGCGAGTTGGGCAGCAACCCGCGCCTGATCCTGGAGCTGCGGGACAAGGATGGCATTCTGCCATCGGTGGACTATCTGCAATCGCTGGGCCTTGCCCGCTGAGCAAGGACCGCCCCCCGTAGCCGCAGCGCGGGGGGCACCGCTTTTCAGGTCTCCGGTCTGGATCTGATTACGGCAGGCCTTACCGACAGCCGAACTCCGCCTTCAGGTCCCGCACCCGCGCCAGCGACGCGGGCGTGCTTTGGCCGCAAAGCTTTTCGCAAGGCACCCCGTCGTGATCGCCATCCGCACGGGCATAGCCGCAGACGCACCATTGATAGACAGCCTCGCGGCAACTGCCGACCTGACCGCAGGTCCGCCCGCAGGAATAGGACTGTGCCACCTGATATGTGTCAGGAAGGGGTGTCGAAAGCTGTTGTGCGAAACAACAGACAGGCAACAGCATCACCAGACATGCGATTGCGGCATATGCTTTGGCGGGCACGGCTGTTGTCCTTTGATGGTCACGCTTGCAGGGGCGTATTTGTCGCCTGCATTTACCATCTGTTAACGCTTTTGCGCCTAAATGAAAGGGCGGGACGCGTTCGTACAGGCATTTCAGCCCACCCTGTCCGGGCAGCCCGCAAACCTTGGCACCCGGGGTCGGCCGTCTAAAACGCGGTTGCCTGATCCCATGACACGGCGGAACTGACGTTCATGATCGCGGCCTGCGTGTTGTCGCCGCTGATGTTCAGCTTGGGGCCCATCGGGACCGCGCTGAACCCCAGGCGCGTCATCCACCGCTGGAAAATGGCGGGGACAATGCCGATCACGAACTTTGCGCCCTGGGCATTGGCCGAACTGGCCATCGCCTGCATCAGCTTGGTCTGCACCAGCATCCGTCGCTCGGCCGAAACATCGGGTGTGATGAAAAGCCGGGTCGCCTCGATCACATGGGGCGCAACGGGCGCTTCCTGGTACAGAACCGTTTCCGGGATGTCCTGCAACAGCCCGCGCTGCGCGTCCTTCAGCATGTAGGTATAGCACCCGCAATAGGCCGTGGTCGGCAGCAAACGGACACCGGCCAGCACCCGCCCGAACTCATGCACCACCACGGCCGAGCTTTGTGGCGTATCGTATTGGTCGAATTCCATGCCGTCGGTGTTCGGCAGGTCCCATTTCTTGTGGTCGATAAAGACACGTTTCCTGGCCCGCAGGAAATCGACATAGAGCTCGCCGAACCGGTGCTGGTTGGCGACGGATAGTGTCGTCGCCATGATCCGGTTGGCCGGCAGGTTCACGGCTTCGACGTTCAGATATTCGGATCGAGGCTTGAAAGACCGGTCATTTCCGGCAGGTTTCTCTGGAGCCTGCGGACGTAGACCGGGGAAATGAGCGGCCGCGGTTCCGTTGTGTGCAGAGGATTCCATCGTCTCGTTTGCCTTTTAGATTGAGTAGTTCTATCAAATACAACTAGTACGATTAGACCCATATTTTGCCACTTTGCTGACAATATTTCCCGTTAGGGTGGTTTTGTTGACCTTTTTGCAACAATAGTGGGCGCGCTCCGGCGCATTAATCGAATATGGAAATGACAAAAATTGTTGTTCCTGACACGCCGCTCGGGCTGAGAGCACATGTAACCTGGGCCGACAGGCACCGGCTGCGGGACTACGCTCAGATCGGCCAAAAGCTGTTTATCCAGCGTTTCGTCATCTATTCGGCGGCCATTCTGCTCACGGGTTTTTACTATGACTGGGGCACTGCCGCGTTCTATTTCGCTGCGGTAATCCTGTGCGAACTCTTTGATTTCAAAGTGTTTCACAGCGTTCTGAAGCGCAAGTCCCTGACGCCGCGCGTGTTCCGCAAGGACATGGCACAGGTCTATATCGGCACTTTCTTCAGCGCTCTGACAATCTCCATGTTCTGCGTTTCAATCGCCCGGCTTCAGGGCCTTGGCGGCGGGCACTTCTTCCCGCTGTTCATGCTGGTCTCGGCCTCGATTTTCGCGGCCATGAACAATCACCACTTTCTCCTGGTTCTCGCCTTGCGATTGTTCATTTACGTAGCGGCAATCTTGTACATACCGATTCGCGATGTGGTCATAGTTCAGCCCCCCCTGACCTCGGAAATCTGGATGAGCCTGTTCACGGTGCTCTTTGTCCTGGGGTTCATCGTGGAACTGGCCCGGAATTTTCTGGTGGGCTATTCGGTTCAACTGGCCAGCCGGATCGAGCTTGAGAACGAACACAAACGGGCGCTGTCTGCCATCGACGCGAAAACCCGCTTTCTGGCGACAGTCAGCCACGAATTGCGCACGCCCCTGACCTCGATCAAGGGGGCGCTGGACATGATCAATTCGGGCGTTCTGGGCAAACCGCCTGACAAGATGGGGCGCCTTCTGGAAATGGCAGGGCGCAACAGTGACCGGTTGGGAGATCTGGTGGGCGACCTGCTGTTCCTGCAATCTTCGGATGCAGGTCATATGACCTTGAACAAGGAAAGATTGGACCTTGGCCGACTGGCGCATGATGCAGTCGAGCAGACCTTGCCTTATGCCCAGCGGGTCAACGTCACCATCCGCGTCGATGCCACGCTGGATGAACATTGGATCGAGGGCGACAAGAAGCGGATTGAACAGGTGCTGCTGAACCTTTTGTCCAATGCCGCCAAATTCTCCAATGCCGGCGGCGACGTGCGCGTCACTGTCGAGACACTGGACGACGAAGTGTACCTGCGGGTCAGGGACGAGGGGATCGGCATTCCCAAAGGAACCGAAACCCATATCTTCGAGGAATTCTTCCAGATCGACAGCCAGGACGACCGCCAGTTCGAAGGCTCGGGTCTGGGGCTCAGCATCTCCAAGCGCATCGTCGAGGCGCATGGCGGCCAGATCACCTATGACAGCGAACTTGGCGTCGGAACCACCTTCGTCGTGGTCTTTGATGCGGCTGAAACCGCACCGTAAACCTGTCCGTCGCACCCCTTTGCAGTTTCATACATTTAAGTAAGCTTCGGACAAACTGGGGGCCGGACCTCTCCGTCATACCAAACTCAAGATGTATCGCCGTTTCACGCGATGCCAGATGGAGTTTGATGCGATGGCAGAAATCAAGGAACATATCGTCCTGGTCTTGCAGGGTGGCGGGGCGCTGGGCGCCTATCAGGCCGGAGCCTATCAGGCACTGGCGGACTCCGGTCTCAGGCCGGATTGGGTTGCCGGCATTTCCATTGGTGCAATCAACGCCGCACTGATCTGCGGCAACGAACCGGAAAAGCGGCTCGCGGCGCTCGAAGGGTTCTGGGATCGCGTCACCTCGCGGCTGGCCATTGCCCCGTGGCTCGCAGGCCCATTCGGCCGGATGATCTACGGCGAGGCGGCCGCAGCCACCGTCATGGCAACGGGTGTTCCGGGCTTTTTCAAACCGCGCCCGCCTGCTGCGTTCATGCCGCTTTCCCACCACACCGCAATCAGCGTCTACGACACCACGCCGCTGCACGAAACACTGCTGGAGTTTGTGGACTTCGACTATCTGAACACCTCGGGCCCGCGTCTCAGCGTCGGGGCCGTGGATGTCGAAACCGCAAACTTCGTCTACTTCGACAGCGCGAAAACGCGCATCACCCCCGAACACATCATGGCCAGCGGCGCCTTGCCGCCGGGGTTCGCCCCGGTCGAGATCGACGGGCGGTTCTACTGGGATGGCGGGCTGGTCTCGAACACGCCGCTGCAGTTCGTGATGGACAACCTCGGGGTGGACCCGGCGTTGATCTTCCAGATCGACCTGTTCAGCGCCCGTGACACGGTGCCCACCGCGATGACCGATGTGGCACAGCGTCAAAAGGACATTCAGTATTCCAGCCGCACCCGCCTGACCACTGACCGCTACCGCCAATTGCACGACATCCGCATGACCGCGAACCGTCTGGCCGCCGCGCTGCCGCAGGATCTGCGCGACAATCCCGACCTGCGCGCCCTGCAGGCCACGGGCCCCGACTGCCCGATCACATTGGTTGAGCTGATCCACCGCAAGCAGAGCTTTGAGGGCGGTGCCAAGGACTATGAATTCTCGCGCCTGTCCATGACCCAGCACTGGAACGAGGGCCAGCAGGACGTGGACCGCACCCTGAACCACAAAGACTGGAAATCGCGCGTTGCAGGACAGGACGGTTTGCAACTGTTCGACCTCGGCGCACCCGAAACCCCCACCAAAGGAAAATCGAAATGAAAGTTACAGATGTCACCGCCCGGGCCTTCTCGATGCCGCTCACCAGCCCGTCCTATCCGCGCGGCCCCTACCGCTTTGTGAACCGGGAGTTCCTGACCATCACCTATCGCACCGACATGGACGCGCTGCGCGCCGTGGTGCCCGAACCGCTTGAAGTCACGGAACCTCTGGTCAAATTCGAGTTCATCCGAATGCCCGATTCTACCGGCTTTGGCGACTATACCGAAGCGGGGCAGGTGATCCCGGTCACCTACAAGGGCCAAAAGGGTGGCTATGTGCATGGCATGTACCTGAACGACGACGCGCCCATCGCGGGTGGTCGTGAAATCTGGGGCTTTCCCAAAAAGCTGGCCGAACCCGCGCTGCGTGTCGAAAGCGAAACGCTGGTCGGCACATTGGACATGGGATCGGTGCGGGTGGCGACGGGCACCATGGGTTACAAGCACAGTTCGCTGGACCATGACGCGGTGCTGAACAGCCTGACCGCCCCCAGCTTCCTGCTCAAGATCATCCCCCATGTCGATTGCACGCCGCGCATCTGCGAACTGGTCCGCTACTACATGACCGACATCACGCTGAAAGGCGCATGGGAAGGTCCGGCCGCATTGGACCTGCATGCCCACGCACTTGCCCCCGTCGCCGACCTGCCGGTGCTCGAAGTCGTCAACGCCGTGCATCTGGTGGCCGACCTGACGCTGGGTCTGGGCGAAGTCGTCCACGACTATCTGGCCAAACCCTAAGACCTGAAACCAACAAGACAAAGGCACATACCCATGTTCGAACTCATTCAACCCACACCGCCAAATCTCATCGCCGTCAAAGCCGTCGGCAAGATCGAGGACACGGATTACAAAACCGTTCTGGCCCTGGCCGTGGACAAGATGGTGGCCGAGCAAGGTAAGGCGCGACTGGTCTTTGAAATCGGAGACGAATTCGACGGCTTCACCGCCCATGCCGTTGTGGACGACGCGGCGCTGGGCATCGAGCATTGGCGCGATTTCGAAAAGATCGCGCTTGTGACGGACCACTCATGGATCGCAGGCGCGGTGCGAATGTTCGCTCCCTACATGCCTGCCCAGGTAAAACTCTTCGGCTTGCCCCAACGCGATGACGCGTTGGCGTGGGCTGCCAACTGATCAACATGCAACCGAAAGGAACCAAATCATGAACCTCAAAGACAAAGTCTGCATCATCACCGGCGCCGCCAGCGGCATCGGCCTTGGCATCGCCAAACGTTACGTGGCCGACGGCGCGCGCGTAGTCATTGCCGACCTCAAGCTGGACGTGGCCGAAAAAGTGGCCAAGGAGCTGACCGCCCAGGGCCCCGGCAAGGCGATGGCCGTGGAAATGAACGTCACGGACGAGAAACAGGTCAACGCCGGTGTGGAACAGGTGGTCAAGGCATGGGGCGGCGTCGATGTGCTGGTCTCCAACGCGGGCATCCAGATCGTGCACCCCTTGCAGGACTTCCCCTTTGACGAATGGAAAAAGCTGCTGTCGATCCACCTCGATGGTGCCTTCCTGACCTCCAAGGCCTGCCTGCCGCACATGTACAAGGCGGGCAGCGGCTCGATCATCTTCATGGGGTCGGTCCACTCGAAAGAGGCGTCGCCGCTGAAATCGGCCTATGTCACCGCCAAACACGGCCTGCTGGGGCTGGCCCGGGTCATCTCGAAAGAAGGCGGCGAAAAAGGCGTGCGCGCCAACGTGATCTGCCCCGGCTTCGTGAAAACCCCGCTGGTCGAGAAACAGATCCCCGAACAGGCCCGCGACCTTGGCATTTCCGAACAAGAGGTCGTCGACAAGGTCATGCTGGGCGAAACCGTGGACAAGGAATTCACCACTGTCGAGGACGTGGCGAACGTCGCCTGGGTCTTTGCCGCCTTCCCGACCAATGCGCTGACCGGTCAGTCGCTGAACGTCAGCCACGGCTGGTCGATGACCTGACCGCACTGGCCTGACACTGCAACTGAAACCGCAATCTGAACACGAATGGAGAGAGAAAATGAATGAACTGATCGTCATCGGGTACGACACCCCCGAAGCCGCCGAAGCGGCCCGCGCCGAACTGTTTGGCATGTCCAAGGAATATCTTGTCGAAGTGGCCGACGCTGTCGTGGCCACGGCCGATGCGGATGGCAAGATCAAGCTGAACCAGATGGTCAACACCTGGACCGTCGGCGCCACCGGCGGTGCCTTCTGGGGGCTTCTGGTGGGCCTGCTGTTCTTCAACCCGCTGCTGGGCGTCGCCGTGGGGGCAGGGGCCGGTGCGCTGTCGGGCGCGCTGACCGACTATGGCATCAACGACGACTTCATGAAGGACGTGTCCAAGGTGCTGCAACCGGGGCAGGCGGCCTTGTTCATGATGATGCGCTCCGAAGCCAGCGACCGCGTGATCAAACGTCTGGGGATCAAGGGCGGGCATATCCTGCGCACCAACCTCGACCGCAGCAAGGAAGAGCACCTGCGCCGCGCCTTTAACGAAACGCACGCAGGGATCAGCGCAGAGACCGCGGTCTGATCCAATCAGGCGGGGCGCTCCAAGCGTCCCGCCAGACAACAAAAAGCCCGGGCGAGCCGGGCTTTTTCTTGGGTGGATGGGATATCATGCCCGGCGGATCAGCCGCAGCAGCAACAACAGGATCACGGCCCCGATGGTGGCATGAATGATCGATGCCAGAATGCCGCCGCCCAGAGCCAGGCCAAACATCGGGAACAGCAGCCCCGCGATAAAGGCCCCAAGGATACCGACCGCGATATTGCCGATCAGGCCAAAGCCGTAGCCGTCCACCAGCAAACCGGCCAGCCAGCCCGCGATTGCGCCGATCAGCGCGATGACAAGAAGTGATTGCAGTGCCATGACGAACCCCTTTCAAGGATGTGTTGCAATGGCTTCAATCCTACACCCGCCCGCGTGCCTGCAGCTGTCTTAAATCTTACAAATCGGACAATTATTCCGCACCCGTGCGCGGAAACACCACCCGCACCCGCAGCCCCGGGTCATTGTCGGCCAGTGTGACTGTCGCCCCGTGCCGGTCGGCCACGCTTTTGACCAAGGTCAGGCCCAGCCCGTTGCCATCCGTGCTGCGGGCCTCTTCGGCGCGGAAAAAGGCGTCGAACACCCGCGCCTGATTGGCCTTTGCGATGCCGGGTCCGGTGTCGGCCACCTCGAGGGCGGGGCCTTGATCCGTGTCGCACAGGCTCAGCGTGATCTGGTTGCCGTCCTGCCCGTGGGTCACGGCGTTCTGCAGCAGGTTGGCCAGCATCTGCGCCACCATACGCGCGTCGCCCTGTATCACCAGCGTGGCAACATGCGGCAGCGACAGCGTCATCGCCTGTCCGCTTTCCTCGGCCACCACCTGATAGGTTTCGGCAATGTCGCGCACGACCTCGACCAGATCCACATCCCTTGGCTGTGCCATCCCCTGATCCGCATCAATGCGCGCGATCCGCAGGATGGCGTCGAAAATGCCGTTCAGGTTGGTCAGCTCCTGCAGGCTGTCCTCCAGCGCCTCCTGCGGCACATGGCCTTGCTCGGCCAGCGTCAGCGCATGTTCCATGCCCAGCAGCGCCCGCGCCAGCGGCCGCTTCAGGTCGTGGGAAATGGCAACGGCGCTGGTGCGCGTCTCGGTCATCAGCACCGAAAGCCGGTCCAGTTGCGCGTTCATCGTCTGCGCGATCCGGTCCACCTGGTCGTTGCTGGTGGCCACCGGCAGCCGCGCATCGGTGTCGCCCCCCGCAAAGGCGCGCAAGGCCTGCCCCATCCGCTCCAGCTTGCGCTGAACGCTGCGGCTGGTCAGATATCCCAGCGCGATAAAGGCCAGCGACAGCACGCCCCCGATGATCATCAGCGTGCGGATGAAAATGATCTCGACCCGCTCCAGCGGCGCCAGCGCCTCGCCGATGACCAGGCGCATTCCGCCGATCTGCTCAACGCTCAGGTAATAGGTCGCGTGGCCCCCATCGGTGGGAATCTCCTGCACCTGCCAGCCGCCGGGGGGCAGCGACAGATCGAACTGCCCGGCAATCTGCGCGCCGCTTGCATCGCGCACGTTCAACAGCCGGTCGATCGTTCCGGCCAGCCCTGCCGTCTCGTCCAGATGTGCGGTCACTGCGGCGTCCCCCCCGCGCGCCTCAATGTCACGGTACATCTCGATCACCGGCGCGGCGCGGGCGCGAACCTGTTCGTATTGTTCGTCCTGCAGATAGGTGTATCCGGCAATCGCCGTGGCGACAAAGACGATGGCCAGCACCAGCGTTGCATAAACCGTGACCCGGAACGCCCCGCCGGAAAAGACGTTACCGCGGTCCATGCATCGAATACCCGGTGTTGCGAATGGTGTGGATCAGGGGCACGTCAAACGGCTTGTCCACCTTTGACCGCAGGCGGCTGATGTGGGTTTCGACCACGCTGGTGTTGGGATCAAAGTTGAAATTCCACACCTTTTCCAACAGCATGGTGCGCGTCACGATCCGCCCCGCATTGCGCATCAGGATCTCCAGCAGCGCGAATTCCTTGGTCTGCAGCTCGATCAGCTGGTGTTGCCTGCGGGCGGTGCGTGCCAGCAGGTCCAGCGTCAGGTCATGCACCTCAAGCTCGGTCTGGGTGACGTGATCCGTCCGCCGCCGCGTCAGCGCCAGAACCCGCGCCAACAGCTCGGAGAAATGGAACGGCTTGGCCAGATAGTCGTCCGCACCCGCCTGCAACCCCTCGACCCGGTTGTCCACATCGCCAAGGGCTGTCAGCATCAGCACCGGCATGTTCTGGCCCGCCGCCCGCAAGGCCTTGAGCACATTCAACCCGTCCATGCCCGGCATCATCCGGTCCAGAACCGCAACCTCGCATTCGTTGTACATGCAATAGCTCAGCGCATCGCGTCCGTCGGTGACATGATCGACGCTGTGACCGCTTTCCTCGAACCCGGCGATGATGAATTTCGCGACCTCGGCATCGTCCTCGGCCAACAGGATTTTCATGTGATGTCGCTCCTAATTCAGCCCGGCCCTTGGTGTCGCCTGTCGCCCAGTGCCCCGATCATCCGCGGCACAGAGCCATGTGACAACCCCGCATGACGTTTCTGAAAAATATGTAAGGTTCGCACAAGGGTGGGGCGGGACAGCGCGCCTAAAAACACTGCAAGAACCACAACCCCGTCAAAGGACAGTTTCATGCTCAGCCGACCCAACACCCCGACCTCCCCCGCCAGATCCTTTCGCACGGTCGGCATCGTTTTTGCCGGTCTGGGCGCCTTTGCCATACTGGTCCCTGCCGCCGCCACGGTGATCGTCGAACAGCTGGTGGCTTGGCTGATGCTGTTCTGGGGCGTCGCGGGGCTTTTGTTCGCGCGGTCGTTCCGTGCCTTCTCGGAATGGAAAATCGTCGCCGCTGGCTTTGCCGTTGTGGCGCTGATCGGGCTGTTCTTCGTGATCTATCCGGGCACAGGGGCGGCGTTCATGACCGCTATCCTGATCGCCGTGTTCCTGATGGAGGGCATCCTGTCGATCCTGTTGGGCCTGCGGATGAGCGGTCAGGTCGCGCACTGGCAGTGGATCGTGGCCAGCGGCGCCTGTTCGTTCATCCTGGGTGCTGTGATCCTGTCGCAATGGCCACAGACCACCAATTGGGTCGTGGGCTTTCTGGTGGGCCTGAACTTCCTCAGCACCGGCATCGCGATGCTGTTGGTGTCGCGGGCGGCCCGCAGTTGATGCCGCATTGCGCCCGCGCCAAATCACTTGGCTGCGAGCCGCAAAAGCGGTGATACTGGCGCCACCGGCTCGAAAGCAACGCAGGGGGACACCATGATCGAACGCTATTCGGAACACGCCTCGAACGAACGTACCTTCCTGTCGTGGGTCCGCACGGTGATCGCCATCGTGGGCTTCGGTCTGGGGGTGGCACGCCTCAGCCAGACCCGCGCCGACATCTGGTCCGAAGTGGCGATGCTGGCCGCGGGCGCGCTGGTGATCCTGCTGGCCTTCCTGCGTATGCGCCACGTGCGCCGCAACATCGCCTCGGCCGAACCGATCGACGACACCGCCCTGACCGCCGATGCCTTCCTGCTGGTGCTGGTCGCGGCCCTGTTCGGGCTGATCGCGGCCTTTGGCATCCACGTCAGCCCGCAATAGGGGGCGCGTGGCCTGAACCGCTATTCCGAGACCAACGGTTTCGACATCCGGAAGTTGGTCAGCCGGATGCCATCCTTGACCACGGTCTGCTCGGCATCCACCTGCCACCCCAAGCGCGCGAAGAATGGCTTGGCCTTCTTGCTGGCCTCGGTGGTCAGCCGCGCAATCCCCTCGGCCCGTGCGCGTGCTTCGATCCGGTCGTAGATCGCGCGGCCAACACCGCGCCCCGACAGGTCCGATCTGACAAAGGCAAGGTCGATATGGCCCGCTGCATCCAGGGTCATGAACCCTGCCATCACCCCGTCAACCTCTGCCGCGACACCTGAAACATCCGCAAACCTCCTGCGCCAACGCGTAGGGTTAGGGGCCGCTCCGGCCCATGCCCGGCGCTGGGCTGCCGAATAGACATCAGCCGTGCCCCTGTGTACCGCGTCAAAGAAAATCGCGGCGGCGGCTTCGCCGTCTTCGGCGGTGAGGGGTCGGAGGTGTATTGCCATGATCTATCCGTTCAACCTGCGCGGTTAAAACCCCACCGCAGCCCCGTCCTTGCGCGGGTCCGATCCGCCCGCATAACCGCCTCCCGACAGCCGGTGAATCAACTGCGCGCCGCCAAAGCCAAAGGCGTTGTCGGGCGCCTCCAGCGTGATCTGGTGCCCCAGATCGCGCAGCGCCTGCAAGGTCGCGGCGGGCAGGGTGGTTTCGCAAGCGACGCCCAGCCCTTCCGTCACCCGCCAGCGCGGCGCGTCGGCGGCGACCTGCGGATCGTTGCCCCACAACTGCGTGCGCAGCACCATCTGCACATGCCCCTGCGCCTGCATCGGCCCGCCCATCACGCCAAAGCTCATGCGTGGCCCTTCCGGCCCCATCAGAAACGCCGGAATAATCGTGTGAAACGGCCGCTTGCCACCTGCCACCACGTTCGGGTGACCCGGGTCCAGCACAAAGCCCGCACCACGGTTCTGCAAGGCCACGCCGGTCCCCGGCACCACCACGCCCGAGCCGAACCCCGCATAGTTCGACTGGATGAACGACACCATCATCCCCGAGGCATCCGCCGCCGCCAGATAGACCGTGCCACCCCGCTTGGGCGCGCCTGCGCCAAAATCCTGCGCCTGTGTGGGGTCAATCAGCGCCGCGCGGGCCGCAAGATAGCCATCGTCCAGCATGTCCTGCGCCGTGACTTCCACCATATGCGCGGGATCGGCCACATAGGCCTCGGCGTCGCGCAGCGCCAGCTTCATCGCCTCGATCTGCAAGTGCAGCGCCTGCGGATCATCGGCGGCCATCTCGCGGATCGGAGTGTGGGACAGAATGCCCAACCCCATCAACGCGGCAATGCCTTGCCCGTTCGGCGGAATCTCATGCAGCGTCGCATCGTCGAATGCGGTGCTGATCGTACCGCACCACTCGGGCCGGTGGCTGGCCATATCCGCAAGGCTCAGCGCCGCGTCATGCTCTTTGGCATAGGCGACAATGGCCTCGGCAATCTCGCCTTCATAAAACGCCCGCCCCTTGGTGTCGGCAATCGCCCGCAGGGTGCGCGCATGGCCCGGCGCGCGAAACCGCTCTCCGGCGCGCGGGGCACGGCCATCGGGCAGAAACGTCTCGGCAAATCCGGGCTGGTCGCCCAATTGCTCCGCCGCCCGCGCCCAGAGCGCGGCGATCACCGGCGACACCGCAAAGCCGTCCTCGGCGTAGCGGATGGCAGGGGCAAAGAGATCGGCAAAGGGCAGGGCGCCGAACCGCTCGGACAGCGCCACCCAGGCCGACACGGCACCGGGCACCGTCACGCTTTCCCAGCCGCGAAAGGGCATCTCGACCCGCCCGTCAAAGCGCTGGGCGTTCCACGCCGCAGGTGCCGCCCCCGAGGCGTTCAACCCGTGCAACTCCTGCCCGTCCCACAGAATTGCAAAGGCATCGGATCCCAGCCCGTTGCCCGTGGGTTCCAGCACCGTCAGCGCAATCGCGGTGGCCAGTGCCGCATCGACCGCATTGCCGCCCTGCGCCAGCATCGCCAGCCCCGCCTGCGCCGCCAGCGGCTGCGAGGTCACCACCATATTGTCCGCCAGCACCGCCGAGCGGCGCGAGGGATAGGGAGCGTGGGCGGCGATCTGCATAAGCTGTCCTTTCAGGCTGCGGTCACATCGGCGCGCCGCGCATATGACAGCGGTGTGACATAGGCCGCGCGCCCTTGGCAAACCTTCTGTCTTTTGCCATCAGTCGGGCAACGCACCCGAAAGGCCGCCCCATGTACCACCGCTATGCGATCTATGTCACAGCCACCCCCGACACCGCCCTTGCGCAGTTCGGGGCCGAATGGCTGGGCTGGGACAGCGCCACCGGCACAGCCATCCCGCAGCCGCAGGTGCCGGGGCTGGACATGCCCGCGATCACCGAAGCGCCGCATCCTTACGGCTTTCACGGCACCATCAAGCCACCCTTCCGGCTGGCCGAAGGCAGCACCCCCGACGCGCTGCTGGCCGACCTGACGGCGCTGTGCACGCGGCTGCCCGCCGTGACCTTGCAGGGGCTGGAACTGGCACGGCTCGGCGGCTTTTTTGCACTGGTGCCGGTGGGCGATGAAACCGCCCTGGCCGACATGGCGGCACAGGTGGTGCAATCGCTGGACCACCACCGCGCCCCGCCGACCCAGGCCGAGCTGGACAAACGCCGCGCCGCCCGCCTGAACCCGCAACAAGAGGCGCATCTGCAGCGGTGGGGCTATCCTTATGTGATGGACCAGTTCCGCTATCACATGACCCTGACCGGACGGCTGGAGGCGGACACCCGCCCGACCGCACAGGCCGCAATGGCCGACCGTATCGCGGCACTGCCGCTGGCCCCCTTCACCATCGACGCACTGACACTGCTGGGGCAGGACGACGCGGGCCGTTTCCACCAGATCGCCCGCCTGCCGCTGGCAGGCTGACCAAACGGAATCACAACGCCTGCAATCAACGGAAGCCTGCAAAACCCTTTGTGACGTCAACCTTGGGTGGAGCCGCCCGAAAAAATGTCCTTACCTTTCAAGGAACCTCCCGGTTTATTGTTTCGTCAAGCTTGCACGAATCCGACCCTCGCCGTAATTTGGGCGCAATATTTCCAGAACACATTTGATGCATCTTGATAGGACTGCGCACATGGCACTCTACACCGGAACCCACCCCACAACCTATATCGGCTATGACACCGATTTGAACGACGACGATCAAAACACCGACGCGCAGATTAATGGCACCACGTGGGATCTGTCCAGCACGCGCACCCTGGCCTTCAGCTTTCTCAAATACGAGGAAGAAAAGCACTATTCCGACAGCGCTTATAACGAAACCGAATTCACCGAGGTCTGGAAAACCCAGGCCCGCCTGGCCTTGCTGGAATTCACCAAGGTCACCGACATCAACTTCGAGGAACAGGCGCAGCCCACGGACGTGACCGATGCCATTAACAACGGCTCGGACGGGGTACTGCGCTTTGCCACAGCCGACGGCATGGGCACGGCGTTCGGCTATTATCCGAACTCGGGTGAATCCGGCGGCGACATGATGTTCAACTATTCGAACTATGACGACGACGCGAACATCGGCACCTATACCTATGCCACGATGATGCACGAGATCGGCCACACGATGGGTCTCAAGCACGGGCATGAAACAAACGGCCCCGGCAGCCTGACCGCTGACAAGGACTCGATGGAATATTCCATCATGACCTACCATTCGCACACCGGTGATCCCGCGCCGTTCTACACCAACGCCGACGGACACTACGCCCAGACGCTGATGATGTATGACATCTCGGCCATTCAACGCATGTACGGCGCCGACTTCACCAAGGAAGCAGGGGATACCGTCTATACCTTCAACACCACCACCGGCGAGATGTTCATCAACGGTGTCGGTCAAGGTGCCGCGCGCGACGATTCCAACAACCTGTCCAACGTGACCTTCCGCACCGTCTGGGACGGTGATGGCAAGGACACCTATGACCTGTCGAACTTTACCAACGACCTGTTGATCGACCTGACACCGGGCGGCTATTCCGACTTTGACGTGAACGGCAATGACCTGCGGGCCATGCTGAACCAGGGCTGGGACCAATTTGGCAACTACGTCGGCGCGTCGGCAATCGAATATGCGCGCGGCCACCTGTTCAACGCCCTGCAATACGAAGGCGACGCGCGGTCCCTGATCGAACGCGCCATCGGCGGCACGGGTGACGACACGATGATCGGCAACGTCGCCAACAACAAACTGTATGGTGGCGAAGGCGACGACCAGTTGTTCGGCAACAACGGCCGTGACGACCTGCGCGGCGATGCAGGCTCGGACATCATCTATGGCGGCAACGGCTATGACTTTATCCGTGGCGGCAAGGACCGCGACTACATCTATGGTGACAACGGCAACGATAAGATCGACGGCAACAAGGGCCGCGATATCATCACCGGCGGCAAGGGCGATGACACCCTGACCGGCGGGGCAGGGGCCGACAAGTTCAAGTTCACCAAGAACGATGGCAACGACCACATCACCGATTTCGAACTGGCCTTTGACACGCTGGTCATCGACATCGACAAATCGGCCAGCCCGATCTCCGGCATCACGGTGGGCAGCGATTTCGTGATTGATTACGGTTATGGCGAAACGATCACGCTCGAAGGTCTGGCAGGCATCACGCTGAATGACATCGACATCGTCCTGACCTGATCCGGGCCAAAGCACACAGATCAAAGCCCCGCGCATCACCCGGTGCGCGGGGCTTTTTCATGCGACGAAAGCGGGGCCTAAACCGTTTCCGGTACACCTTGCAAACTGCGCAGCGCATCGGCGGCAATTTCGAACGACCGCACCCGTGCGGCGTGATCGTGGATCATGCCGGTCACCATCAGCTCATCCGGCTGATGCGCCTCGATGATCCGTGCCAGCCCGTCGCGCACGTTCGCAGGCGACCCCTGGGCCGAACACGACATCGCCTGTTGCACCCCTGCCATCACCTGCGGCGGGATCTGTTCCTCGACGTTTTTCACCGGATAGGGCAGCTTGCCCGGTCGCCCCGTGCGCAGCCGCGCAAAGGACAACAGCTGCGACGACCGCAGGTATGCGGCCTCGGCATCGGTCTCAGCCGCGCAAACCCCCGCCGCGACGATCACATAGGGCTTGTCCAGCCACGCCGACGGCTTGAAGTCCCGCCGGTAGATCGCCAGCGCCTCGTCCAGCATCGCAGGCGCGAAATGCGAGGCAAAGGCATAGGGCAGCCCAAAATGCGCCGCCAGTTGCGCGCCATACAGCGACGACCCAAGGATCCAAACCGGCACCTTGGTGCCTTCGCCCGGAAAGGCCCGCACAGCCGCGCTGCCGTCGCCGTCTTCCATATATTGGATCAGCTCGGCCACATCCTGCGGAAAGCTGTCCTCGGGCGCCATGTACCGGCGCAGCGCGCGGGCGGTGGCCATGTCGGTGCCCGGCGCACGGCCCAGCCCCAGGTCAATCCGGTCGGGGTAAAGCGTGGCCAGCGTACCGAACTGTTCGGCCACCATCAGCGGCGCATGATTGGGCAGCATGATGCCGCCCGCGCCGACGCGGATGTGTTTCGTGGCCCCGGCCACGTGGCCGATCACCACCGCGGTGGCCGCACTGGCGATACCCGGCATGTTGTGATGCTCCGCCAGCCAATAGCGGTGATAGCCCGCAGCTTCGGCCGCCTGCGCCAGCTTGACGGTGTTGGCCAATGCATCGGCGGCGGTGGACCCTTCGGGCACGGGAGAGAGATCAAGAAGCGAGAAATGTTGCATATCGGAAGATACCTTTCGTTGGTATCAATCTAGGTATCCGCACCGTCGGAACCAACCACCTCTTTGCATTCGACCTGTGGCAGCAGCACCGACACCGTCGTGCCACGCGCGCCCGACCGGATCAAAACGCCGCCACCAAGGCCTTGGGCGATGGAAAGCACCATCGCCAGCCCCAACCCGGTGCCCTTGCCTTCGGGCTTGGTGGTAAAGAACGGCTCGACCACCAGCGCCAGATGTTCCGCAGGAATCCCCTCGCCGGTGTCGCGCACGTCATAGCTGACATAGCGTCCCCGCGGCAGCGAATGGCCGCCTGCAACGTTCAATGGCGCGCTGATGGTGACCAGCCCCGCCCGGACAATCACCGTGCCGCCCTTGGGCATCGCATCATTCGCATTGACGATCAGGTTGAGCAACGCGGTGACAATCTGCCTGCGGTCCGCCTGTACGCATGTCGGATGTTGCAGGAACCCGACTGTCATCTCGACATCGCGCGATAACAGACGCCGCGCCAGCAGGTCGATGTCGATCAGCGGTGCGTTGGCCTCAAGGTTGACCAGCCGCATCGGCGTTCTGCGGGCAAAAAGCAAAAGCTCGTTGACGATCAACGCGGCCTGATCCGCAGCCGTCCGCGCGGCATCCAGACAATCGGCACGGCCCTTGGGGTCTTCCAGATCGTCATACAGCTCAAGGCTGCCGCTGATCACGGTCAGGTGGTTGTTGAAGTCATGGGCGACACCGCCTGCCATCTGCCCGACCGCCGCCAGCTTTTGCGCTTGCGATGCATTGTCGCGCGCCTGTTGTTCTGCCAGCTTCAACGCCCGGCTCTGCAACATGGATTGCGCGAAATAACTGACCAGCGCCATCCAGCAGACGACCAGCCCGATGCGGCTGACCAGTCCATTGAAGTCCGGCAGGACCTTGATCAGAACACAGGTCATTGTCGCCCAGATCACCACGATCTCGCTGACGATCACATAAAGCGATACGTCATTGCGCCGGATCAGATAGACCAGCACGCAGCCGAACAACCCGGCACCGGACAGGCTGACGGCGCGGCTGTCCTGGGCGACCATCCAGGCGGGTGCCCAAACGAAGCTGATCAGGACCACCAGGAACAGGGTCTGCGCGATGCGCAGCTCTCGCATGGTGGCGGATTTCAGATTGCTGCGCAGAAACAAATAATAGACCAGATGCGCCAGCGCATAGCCCACACACCACAGCAACACAGGGGATTTGTGCGTCAACTGGGCCAGCAGCACACTGCCAAGCGTAATGCCGAACAGACGCGCAATCCATTCGGGCTTGTCTGAGTATTCCAGATTAATCAGACGTGATATTTCTTCGGTTGGGTTCATTTGCCAATAATGTACATCGTAATAGCCAAAGGTCACCGAATTTCCGTCTTTCCATAAGCGAATTGACACCGGTGCCGCGACTTTGCGCTGCTTGCAGCGGCAGCAGTCTACAAGGGCGATTCGCCGCAAAATCAGGCGCTACACCAGTTTTCCACCCTTTCACAGGGGCACGGGTTGCACCCGGCGAAGCAGGCTCCATAATCGGGGGACTGTTCGGGCGGCCCACGCTCAAAATGTCCAAGTCGCAGGGATTGCGATGACAGGCAGACGCAATGCCAAGTTCGAGAGCGTAGCCAGATGAGCCAAAGCACCCAATCCCTCAGCCGTCGCATTCAGGATCTTGTTCAGCAGATCTATCCCGACCTTGATGCCACGATCCTCGCCAGCCTGATCATCGATGCCTTCTGGCCCGCGGGCACCCAGCGCCGCAAACGGGCGCGCGTGCGCGGCAACACCCTGTGGTCGGAACGCGATGCGCTGGTCATCACTTACGGCAACTCGATCGTGGACGGCGCGCACAAGCCGCTGGACCTGCTGAACGATTTCCTGCACCGCTACCTGCGCGGCGCGCTCAACAGCGTGCATATCCTGCCGTTCTTTCCCTACACATCCGACGACGGTTTTGCCGTGTCGGACTTTCGCGCGGTGAACCCGCAGCTGGGCGACTGGGCCGACATCAACCGCATCGCCCGCGATTTCAAACTGATGTCCGATCTGGTGCTGAACCACGTGTCCAGCCAGGGCAACTGGTTCAACGCCTACCGTCAGGGGCAGGCCCCCTTTGACAAGTTCTTTTTCGAAGCCGACCCCTCCGACGACCTCAGCATGGTCGTGCGCCCGCGCACCACGCCGCTGCTGCGCCGGGTCGACACCTCGAACGGACCGCGCCATGTCTGGTGCACCTTCAGCCATGACCAGATCGACCTGGATTTCCGCAACCCCGAGGTACTGCTGGAATTCCTGCGGATCATCCGCCTGCATGTGGACAACGGCGTCGAGATCATCCGGCTGGATGCGGTGGCCTTCCTGTGGAAGGAAATCGGCTCGCCGTCGATCCACCTGCCGCAGACCCATGCCGTTGTTCAGCTGATGCGCCTGCTGTGCGACTTTGCCAGCGAAAAGATCATCCTGCTGACCGAAACTAATGTGCCCAAGGCCGAAAACCTCAGCTATTTCGGGGCAGGCAACGAAGCGCACGCGATCTACAATTTTCCGCTGCCGCCGCTGATCCTTCACGCGATGATGTCCGGCTCGGCCGAGTACCTGCGCCGCTGGCAGCGCGGAATGCCGCCCGCGCCGATGGGCTGTGCCTATCTGAACTTCACCGCCAGCCACGACGGGATCGGAATGCGCCCCGCCGAAGGTCTCTTGCCCGAACACGAGAAACAACAGGTCATCGACACGGTGCGCGCCACCGGCGGGCTGGTGTCCATGCGCACGATGCCGGACGGCAGCCACAGCCCCTACGAGCTGAACACCACCTTTTACGCCGCGATGGAGCGCACGTTCAAAGGGGCGGACCAGTACCATTTCGAACGGTTCATCTGCTCGCAAACCCTTGTCATGTCGCTCGAAGGCATCCCCGCCTTCTACATCCATTCCCTGCTGGCCACGCCCAACGATCACGAACAGGTCGAACACCGTGGCATGAACCGCGCCATAAACCGCCACCGCTGGGACTACCCGACGCTGCGCGGCCTGCTCGACGATCCCGCCAGCCCGCAGGCACGGGTGCTGGACGCGCTCACCGGACGGCTGAAGCTGCGCGGCAAACAAACGGCCTTTCACCCCAACGCCACCCAGTTCACCGTGAACATGGGCGACGACCGGATATTCGGCGTCTGGCGGCAAAGTCTGGACCGTCACCAGTCGATCTTTGCCCTGCACAACATCAGCGATGAAGCCGTGACCATCTCATCCGAGGCGCTGAACCTGATCGAAGACGTGGACTGGTGCGACCTGCTGTCCGGCGAGGCGGTCGATCCGCTGGCCGCGCAGATCACGCTGACCCCCTATCAATGCCGCTGGATCAGCAACCGTGCCTGAGGCGCAGGCCATGAATGCCCGCTATCGGCGAAATTGTGCCGGCCACAGGCCATTGCCTCGAACCCCGTGCGAACTACGTACAAACTCCACACAGGGGCATCGCTAAGATGGGCCCAGATTTAGTGTGAATACCGGATGGTGACCCGCTTGGCGGTTGGTTATGGTCTCTTCAAATGCCCTGTCATTCTGTGGTTGGTAAAAACGTGACGAAACTCCTCTTCAAGGCAACCATAACTGCGGTTTCGACTGTCCTGGGCCTGGTCCTGCCTGCCGCCGCACTCGAAATCGGCAGCTTCAACGTCTCCACCACCGACAAGGACCTGCGTGAGGCACTCATGCAGGCCTCGTTGACCGTGGCGGCTGCGGACGATGCGGAAACCACCCCGCGCGGTGCGCTGGCCGCCGCCAATGCCGACTATGCCCGGCTGGTGCGCACGCTTTATGCGCTGGGCTATTACAGCGGTGTGGTGACCATCAAGCTTGATGGCCGCGAGGCCGCGTCGATCCCCACGTTCAACCTGCCCGCACAGATCAATCAGGCCACCGTGTCCGTTGACCCCGGCCCGCTGTTCTCGCTGGGGGTGGCACAGATCGCCCCGCTGGCGCCCGGCGACACCCCGCCCGAAGACTTCCGCGCAGGCCAGCCCGCGCGCAGCACCGTCCTGCAGGAAACCGTGGACAGCGGCGTCAAAGGCTGGCGCGAGGCCGGTCATGCCAAGGTTGCACTGTCCGAACAAAGCGTCACCGCCAACCACAGCCAGAACACGCTGTCGGTGCGTCTGGGGCTGACCCCCGGCCCGCGCGTCACCTTTGGTCGCCTGGTCCAGACCAATGACAGCGCCGTACGCTCCGCAAAGATCGCCCGCATCGCAGGTTTTCCCGAAGGCACCGTATTCTCGCCCGAAGAACTGGAAACCGTGGCCAAGCGTCTGCGCCGCACTGGCGCCTTTTCCTCGGTGTCCCTGACCGAGGCCGAGACCCTGCGCCCGGGTGACGTGATGGACGTGAATCTGGCACTGGTCGACGAAAAACCCCGCCGTTTCGGGTTCGGCGCTGAAATCTCGTCCTTCGAGGGGGTGACCCTGTCCAGCTACTGGATGCACCGCAACCTGTTTGGCGGCGCGGAGCGGCTGCGCATCGACGGCGAAATATCGGGCATCGGCAGCCAGACCGGCGGCATCGACTACAGTCTGGCCGGACGCCTGAACAGCCCCGCCTTTTTCGGCACCGACAACGACGGATTTGTCTACGGGTCGATCTCGGACGAGGAAGAAGAAAACTACGACCTCCAACAGGTCCGCATCGGTGGAGGGGCGTCGCGCATCTTCTCCGACCACCTTCAGGCCGAAGCGGCGCTGGAACTGCGCTATGTCAACACATACGACGACTTTTACGGCGAACGGGACTTCTTCTTTCTGAACCTGCCCGTGTCGGCCACGCTGGACCACCGCGACGACGTGCTGAACCCCACGACGGGGTATTACATCAAGGCCGAGGCCATGCCCTTTGTGCGGCTGGACGACTCGGACGTGGGCCTGCGGTTCTTCGCGGACGGGCGCATCTTCCGCTCCGTGGGCGAGGCGAAAAAGCTGGTGTTCGCGGGCCGTTTGCAGATCGGCTCGACGCTGGGGCCCGATCTGGCGGACCTGCCGCCCGACTTCCTGTTCTACTCGGGCGGCGGCGGCACCGTGCGCGGACAACCCTACCAGTCGCTGGGCGTCGATCTGGGCGGTGGCACCCTTTCGGGCGGCAAATCCTTTGTCGGTGTCTCGGGTGAGGTGCGCGCCTCGATTACGGACTCCATCGGCATCGTCGGCTTTGTTGACGCGGGCATGATTTCGGCGGACACGCTCTTTGCCGAAGCGGGTGACTGGCACGCGGGCGCGGGCGTCGGTCTGCGCTACAACACCGGCATCGGCCCGATCCGGCTGGACGTGGCGGCCCCCGTGGGCGGCGACACCGGCGACGGGGTGCAATTCTACGTCGGCATAGGACAATCGTTTTGAAACATCTGCTTATCCTTCTGTCCGCCGCTTTGTTCCTGTGCTTGCCACACGGCGCCACCGCACAGGAAAACGACGACCGCGGCTACCTTCAGGCTTTCCTCGAGGACAGCCTGTCCGGTGCGGGCCGTCAGGTGCGCATCGTGGGCTTTGCCGGTGCGCTCAGCTCGCGCGCCACCATCGACGAACTGACCATCGCCGACGACGAAGGCATCTGGCTGACCCTGCGCGACGTGTCGCTGGACTGGAGCCGCTCGGCCCTGCTGACCGGTCGGCTCGAGGTGACGGAACTGTCCGTGGCCGAGGTGCTCTTGCCGCGCAAACCGGTCTCCCCCGACACCATCGACGTCCCCGCCCCCGAGGCTTCGGGTGGCTTCTCCATCCCCGACCTGCCCGTGTCGGTGAACATCGAACAGGTCAAGGCCGGCCGCGTCGAGATCGGCGAGCCGGTCTTTGGACAGGCGGCGGTGATCACCCTGAACGGCTCGGCGCAACTGGCTGACGGCGAAGGCACCGCCAAGATCGAGGTCAACCGCGTGGACGGCACCAAGGGCGACGTGACCCTTGCCGCGACCTATGCCAATGCCACGGATGTGCTGGACCTGGAACTGACCGTGTCCGAGGACGACGGCGGCATCCTGTCCAGCCTGATGGCGCTGCCGGACAATCCGTCGATTGACCTGACCGTCGCAGGCTCGGGTCCGCTGGACGATTTCGTGGCCGACATCACGTTGGCCACCGACGACACCCCGCGCCTTGACGGATCGGTCACGCTCAAGGGCACGCCCTCCGAAACCGCAGCACCCGCTCCCGGCGACGACGGTGCCACCACGGCCCCCGCCATCGACCGCAGCTTTGCGCTGGATCTGGGCGGCGACATCGCTCCGATGTTTGCCCCCCGTTACGGCGCGTTCTTTGGCGATGACATCACGCTGAAATCCTCGGGCACGCTCTTTGCCGACGGCCGGCTGACGCTGGACACGCTCGACCTGAACACCCGTTCGCTGACGCTGACCGGCAATCTGGCACTGGCCGCGGGCGGCTGGCCCACCCTGGTCGAACTGGACGGGCGCATTGCCGACGCCGAAGGCACGCCGGTCCTGCTGCCGCTGCCGGGTGAACAGACCCAGATCGACAACGCCACGCTCGGCGTCCGCTTTGATGCGGCCTCGGGCGACGGCTGGGACGCAAACATCGCCGTCAAGGGGCTGAACCAGCCGACGCTGAAACTGGGCAACCTCACCCTGAAAGGCGAGGGCACCCTGACCCAGGGCGAAGGCACGAGCCTTGGCGGCGTGATGGGACAGCTGACCTATGCTATCGACGGGATCGAACTGACCGACACCGCTCTGGCCGAAGCGGTCGGCCCGCGCATCGACGGCGGTCTGAACTTTGACTGGACCGAAAACGCACCGCTCAAGCTGAGCAAGATCGACCTGACCGGGGCCGACTACGGGCTGACCGGACAGGCCCAGCTCGAAGGGATGACCCAGGACCTGAACCTGTCGGTCGCGGGCAACATGACCCTGACCGCCGCCAACCTCGCGCGGTTCTCACAGATTTCCGGGCAGGACCTGCAAGGCGCCACCAAGTTCGACGCAAAATTCACCTTTGCCCCCATCTCCGGCGCCTTTGATGTGGACCTGCAAGGCACCGGCGACAATCTGGCCGTGGGCATCCCGCAGGCCGAACCGTTGATCGCCGGGCAAAGCCGCCTGACCCTGACCGCCGCCCGCGACGAAACCGGCACCCGCATCGACAATTTCGAGATCGCCACCGACCAGTTGAACGCCACCGTCAGCGGCACGCTGTCCTCCGATGCCAGCGACCTGCAAGTCGCGGCACGCGTCAATGAAACTTCGCTGGTCCAGCCGGGGCTGAACGGTCCCGCAACGCTGAACGGCTCCATCCGTCAGGCAGGCACCGACTTTACCGTCGACGTGCGCGCCACCGGACCGGGCGGGGTGGACCTGAACGTGGACGGCACGCTGGCACTGGTCGAGGGGGCCTTGGGCCGCATCAACGCGGACATCAACGGATCGTTGCAATCGCTCGAACCCTATTCGCAACTCGCGGGGCGCGCCCTGTCCGGGTCCGCCAACATCACCTCGCAAGGCTGGGTCGACCTGCGCGACTATACCTTTGATCTGAAAACCGACCTGACGGGCCGGAACCTCTCTGCCGGCATCCCGCAGGCCGACGGGCTGCTGCGCGGCGACAGCACGCTGAACATTGTCGCCCGGCGCGACGGCACCGTGACTGATATCGAGACCTTCCGTCTGGCCTCGGACCACATCACCGCCAGCGTCACCGGCACACTGGGCACCGACGACGGGTCCCTGCGTGTCGATGCCCGCGTGCCTGATGCCTCGGTCGTGGCTCCGGCCCTGACCGGCGCGGCGACGCTGAACGGCACCCTGCGCCAGACCGGCACAGACTGGGCCGTGGACATGCGCGCCACCGGACCCGGCCGCGCCGATGTGCGCGTGGCGGGTGTCGTGCCTATCGTCGACGGCGCGCCCGGGCGCATCACCGGCACCGTGCAAGGCGCCGTGCAATCGCTGTCGCCCTATTCCGCGCTGGCAGGCCGCCAGCTTGCCGGTGCGGCCAACGTGACCGCCGAAGGGTGGTACGACCCGCGCGACGCGACCTTTGACATCACGACCGATGCCACCGCGCAGAACCTTGGCACCGGCATCCCGCAGGTGGACCAGCTGCTGCGCGGCGCCAGCTCTCTGGACCTTGCGGCGCGCAAAGCGGCAGACCAGCCGCTGATCGTGGACCGGCTGAACCTGAAAACGTCGCAGCTTCAGGCCGCGATCACCGCTTCGACCTCGGGCGCGGACACCACGCTGAACTTTGACGCCAGCCTGCGCGACATCGGCCTCTTTGCAACGGGCATCAACGGCCCCGCCACCGCCAAGGGCACCGCCGAGCAGGTGGGCGACAACTGGCGCGTCAACATCGACGCCACCGGCCCCGAAGGCACCACCGCCACCGTGCGCGGTCAGGTCGCCACCGACGCCAGCCGCGCCAACATCGACGTGACCGGGGCCGCGCCCATCGGGCTGGCCAACACCTTTATCGCCCCCAACATCGCCGCCGGACAGGCGCGGTTCAACCTGTCGCTGAACGGCCCGCTGGCGCTGGGTTCGGTCTCGGGGCGGATCTCGACGGACAATGCCCGCCTTGTGCTGCCCGAGCAGAACATCACGCTGGCCCCCATCGTCACAACCGTGAACCTGACAGGCGGCCGCGCCACGCTCGACACCACCGCGACCGTATCCAGCGGCGGCACCATCCGCGTCAGCGGTCCGGTGTCGCTGGACGCGCCGAACACCGCCGATCTGGCGATCACCGTCAACAACGTCCGCATCACCGACCCCAAGCTTTATGACACCACGATCAACGGCACAGGCTCGGTGCAGGGCGCGCTGACCGGCGGGGCCGCGATCAAGGCCGACCTGACGCTGGGCACCACCGAAATCCGCGTGCCCGAAGGCGGCGCCGAAGCAGCACCGCTTCTGGACGGGCTGAAACATGTGAACGAACCCGCAGACGTGCGCGCCACCCGCGCCCGCGCCGGGCTGATCGAAGAGCCGGGTGCGGGCGCATCCGGCGGCAGCAACAGCAGCGTCGCCTTTCCCATCGACATCACCCTGCGCGCGCCCGCACGTATCTTTGTGCGGGGCAGGGGGCTGGACGCCGAACTGGGCGGCACGCTGCGCATCACCGGCACCACCGCCAACGTGGTTCCCATCGGACGCTTTGACCTGATCCGCGGCCGCTTTGACATCCTGACCAAGCGGCTGGACCTCGTCGAAGGCTCGGCCCAGCTTCAGGGCGGGTTCGATCCCTATATCCGCTTCGTCGCGGAGACCACCGCCTCGGACACCACCATCCGCATCACCGTCGAAGGTCTGGCCTCGGCCCCCGAGATCACCTTCACCTCGACCCCGGACAAACCCGACGACGAAATTCTGGCACAACTGCTGTTCGGGCGCGGTCTGGACAAGATCTCGCCCCTGCAGGCGGTGCAACTGGCCGCCGCAGTGCGCACGTTGACCGGCAAGGGCGGCGGCGGGTTGCTGAACGGCATCCGCGAACGCTTTGGGCTGGACGATCTGGACATCGTGACCGACGAGAACGGCGAAACCGGCGCGCGCGTGGGCAAATACGTGACCGACAACATCTACACCGACGTCACCGTCGGCGCGAAGGGCGACGCCGAGGTCAACCTGAACCTCACGATCTCCCCCTCGCTCACCGCACGGGGCAGCGTCGCATCTGATGGGGAAACCGGCCTGGGACTGTTCTTCGAGAAGGATTATTAGGGGCGGGCCGGTACGCAGAAAAGCGATGTCCATTCGCCCGGACTTGTCGGATTGAACTGCCGTGGCTACATTGTACCTGCGTAACCTAATTGGGGACGTGGATGTGACGCAGGAATTGTACCCATGACCAAAGCCAAAGATTATGTCGCCCGCAATGGATCGGGTCAGGTGACGGGTCACTATAAGAAAGTTGCGTCTGCGGCTGACAACTCTGCGCGCGGCGGCAAGACAGCGGTCGTGTCGCGCTCGACCAAATCCGGTGTGTTTATTGTCAGTAAAGACAGCGGCAATCCCGAAGTCGTGACTGCACACAAAAAGACTCCCGAGACCGTAAAGTCCATCATCTCAAAACGCAGGGACGCTTTGCAGCGCCTCGCAAATCGGTAGGCGGCATTATCGCGTCACCTTTGGCGACGCATTGGAAGCGCACGAACAGTCCCTTGAAGGCTTCGGTGGTCTGGCAGGCATCAGCAATATTGATGCGCTTCAAGGCGCGCTTGGTCGCCCCTATCATGGCTATCATCGCTCGATTTATGCCAAGGGCGCTGCACTGTTGCACGGGATCGCGGCGGCCCACGGGTTCAATGACGGCAACAAACGCACGGCATGGCTTTTGACGGAATACCTGTATCTGAAATCCGGCTATTTTCTGGATATTGACGACGACGAACCTATCGACGATCTGGTTGTGGCAGTCGTGGTCGGGGATATGACGCAAGTTCAGTTGCAGGTATGGCTGAAGGACAGAACTGTGCGGCTGCCCGACTAAAGATCCACCTGACACCCCTGCGCCATTTCCACCGCTGCGTATTCGGTCACGCCCTCGTCCGTCCCCTGCGCAAAGCAGGCCACAGTCACAGGCACGGGCAGGTCGGGGAAATGATACACCGCGTTCACGCTGAACGGGCCACCGCCCGAATGGCCCTCAGCCGCTCCGGCACCCGCCATCGTGCCCGCCATCAGGCCCAGCCCATAGCCACAGCGCGTCCACGGACGGCCCGCAATCGCGCCGCCCAGCGGGTGCGCCGCGCGCATCTGTGCCAGCGTGTCCGGCAACAGCACCGCGCCGCCCATCAGCGCGTGCAGCAACCGCGCCGCATCGGCTGCCGTACCGGTCAGACAGCCATGGTAAACCCAGCCCGGATCATACCGCTGCGCCGCGGTCCAATGGACCGGTGCAAACTGCGCAGGCGTCTCGGCCAGCGTGATCGACCCCAGCCCCAGCGGCGCAAACAGCAGTTCGGTCAATGCATCCCCCAGCGACATCCCCGTCGCTGCCTCGATCTGCGCGCGCACCAACAGGTAGCCGACGTTGGAATAGGCCCAGCCTTCACCCGGCGCGAACAGCCTCCCCTGCGCCAGTGCCCGCTCCAGCAACACATCGCGCGGCCAGGCCGCGTCGCCGCGGGCCACCGCTTGCACGTACTCCGGTAGGGTGAAGTAATCCGGCAGCCCGGCGGTATGTGCCAGCACCTGCCGCAGGCTGAACCGGTCTCCCGCCAGCGGCGCATCCAGCGCCAGCGCACCGGCTTCCACCAGCTTCAGCGCCCCGACCGCAATCGCCGTTTTCGTGAAACTCCAATAGGGGAATATCGCATCGGCCACGCCTTCGTGGCCCGCGCGACCGTCCGCCGCGATCCAATGGGCGTGCAGGCGCGGACCGTCTTGCGCCATGCGGCCCCCTAGAAATCCAGCCCAAGGTCCAGCGTCTGCGCAGAATGCGTCAGCGCCCCGGACGAGATGTAATCGACCCCGGTCGCGGCCACTTCGGCAATCCGCTCCAGCCGCATGCTGCCCGAGGCTTCCAGCGTGATACGCTTCGCTGCCATCGCCACGGCCTCGCGCAGGGTGGGCGTGTCCATATTGTCCAGCAACACGACATCCGCGCCACCCTCGTCCAGCACCTCGGCCAGTTGGTCCAGCCGGTCCACCTCGATCTCGGTGCGGATCATATGCGACGCGCTCGCCTTGACCGCGCGCAGCACCGGACGAATGCCCCCGGCGGCTGCGATGTGGTTGTCCTTGATCAGGATCGCGTCCGACAGCGAAAAGCGGTGGTTGAACCCGCCGCCATGCAGCACCGCCTGTTTCTCCACCAGCCGCAGCCCCGGCGTGGTCTTGCGGGTACAGGTGATGCGCGTGTCTGTCCCCGCCGCTTCGGCAACAAAGGCAGCCGTCAACGTCGCGATCCCGCTCAGCCGCCCGGCAAAGTTCAACGCCACCCGCTCGCCCGACAGGATCGACGCGGCACTGCCTTCGATCTCCATCAGCAGGTCACCGGCGGCGATGACACTGCCGTCGGGACAATGACAGGTCACTTTCAGCTGTGGATCGACCAGCCGAAAGGCAATCTCCGCGATCTGCATCCCCGACACCACACCCGGCTCCCGCGCCCGCAATTGCGCGACATACCGCGTGCCCGCCGGGATCACCGTGCGCGTGGTGATGTCGCCATATGTGCCCAGGTCCTCCATCAGCGCAGCGCGGATCAGCGGTTCCAGGATCAGGTCGGGCAGGGGAGGCAGTTGGGTCATACAAGGTCCGGTTCGTATTGAGCGCGCAGGGCCAGCGCCTGCGTCAGGGTCATGCGGGACCGAGCGCCCACGGCGCCGTCGGTCTGGGGATAATCGGCGCGGAAATGCGCGCCACGGCTTTCGGTCCGCAACAGGGCTGCGGTGGCGATCAGCGTCGCGGTGGCGGTCATGTTGTGCAGCACCGTACAGGCGGGCTGTGCCGCCTCGATGGCGGCAATCTCGGCCAAGCAACGGGTCAGCCCGGCGGCATCGCGGATCACGCCCGCGCCATCGGTCATGGCCTGACGTAACCGCGCGACCAGTGCGGGGTCGGGCGGCGTATCGGCGGCGAGGGCGGGCAGGGTGACAGGCTCGGCATCGGCCCAAGGGCCCAGTGCGGCCTCAAGGTCCAGCGCACAGCGCCGCGCATAGACCAGCGCCTCAAGCAGCCCGTTCGACGCCAGCCGGTTCGCACCGTGCAAGCCGGTCGACGCCGCCTCGCCACAGACCCACAGCCCGCCCAGCGTGGCGCGTCCGTCTGCGTCCGTCTCGATTCCGCCCATGTGGTAATGCGCGGCTGCAGCCACCGGGATGGGGTGCGTCACCGGATCAATCCCCGCCTGCGCACAGGCCAGGGCGACGGCCGGAAACTCCTCCAGCACCCGCGCACCCAGCGCCGCGCGCGTGTCCAGCATCGGCGCCAGCCCCGCCTGCGTCTGCGCATAAACACCGCGCGCCACGATATCGCGCGGGGCCAGCTCTGCGTCAGGATGCAGCCCGACCATGAACCTCACGCCCTCCCGGTTGATCAGAACCGCGCCTTCGCCCCGCAAGGCCTCGGTCGCCAGCGGCGCGGGATCGACCCCGCTCGCCACTGCCGTGGGGTGGAACTGCACGAATTCCGCGTCCGCAATCACCGCACCGGCGCGCGCCGCCATCCCGATCACCTGCCCGCGAATGCGCGGCGGGTTGGTGGTCAGCGCATAGAGCCCGCCCGAGCCGCCCCCCGCCAGCAGACAGGCCGCGCCACGCAAGCGAATGGGCACGCTCAAGCCCTCGTCACACCGCGCCACGTCCACAGCGGCAACGCGCCCGTCCTTACAGTGCAGGCCAACCGCCAGCACGCCCTCAAGCACCTGTATCGACGGCGTTGCGCGGACCTCGGCAATCAGCGCGCGCATGATCTCGGCCCCCGCCTGATCGCCGCGCACCCGCACCACCCGCGCATAACTGTGCGCCGCCTCGCGCGACATGACGTAGCCGCCGTCCGCCGTGCGATCAAAAGGCGTGCCCAGCGCCGTCAGGTCCAGAATATGCGCCCGCGCCTCGGCGGTGACCTGATCGGCCACGCCTGCGTCCACCGTCCCCGCCCCGGCCCGCACCGTGTCGGCGGCATGGGCCTCGGCGCTGTCGGCGGCGTCCATCGCGGCAGCCACCCCGCCTTGCGCCCAGGCGGAACTGGCCCCTTCGCCCAGGGTCTCGGGCGAGATCATCAGAACCGGACGCGGCGCCAGCTTCAGCGCCGCATAAAGCGCGCCCAGACCGGCCCCGACAATGATGATCCGACCGGTTTCAATCTCTTGCATCGCGGTCAGGCCGCCTGTGTGCGCGACACGTCGATCATCCGCTGCACTGCCACCCGCGCACGGTCAGCGACCTGCGGGTCCACCTCGACCGCGCCCTGCATGCTGTGCAGGGTCCACAGCACCTTTTCCAGCGTGATCATCTTCATGAACGGGCACATGTTGCAGGGGCCGACAAAATCCACATCCGGCATCGCGTTGGCAATGTTGGACCCCATCGAACATTCCGTCACCAACAGCGCCTTTTCAGGCCGCTCGCTGTTCACATAGTCGATGATCCCGCTGGTCGAGCCGGAGAAATCCGCCTCGGCCACCACATCGGGCGGGCATTCGGGGTGCGCGATGATCCGCGTTGTGGGCTCAGAGGCGCGGAAATCGCGCAGGTCCTGTGCGGTGAACTGTTCATGCACGATACACGCCCCGTCCCACCATACGATCCGCTTGTGCGGCACGTCCTTGGCCACGTTCTGCGCCAGGTACTTGTCCGGCGTCATGATCACCGTGTCGCTCTCCTGCGCCGCCACGATCTGCGCGGCATTGGACGAAGTACAGCAAATGTCCGACGCGGCCTTCACCTCGGCGGTGGTGTTCACATAGGTCACCACCGGCGCACCGGGGTATTTCGCCCGCATCTCGGCAATGCCCTCGGCGGTGATGCTTTCGGCCAGTGAACAGCCCGCGTCCATGTCGGGGATCAGCACCGTCTTGGACGGGTTCAGGATCTTCGAGGTCTCAGCCATGAAGTGCACGCCGCACTGCACGATCACATCCGCCTCGACCTTGGTCGCCTCGATCGCCAGTTGCAGGCTGTCGCCCACCACGTCGGCAATGCCGTGGTAAATCTGCGGCGTCATGTAGTTGTGCGCCAGAATGACCGCGTTGCGCTCTTTCTTCAGGGCGTTGATCGCCTTGATGTAGGGCGCGTAGATCGCGAAATCGGGGGGCGAAACCACGCGGTCCATACGCGCGTAAATCTCGGGCATTTCGGCAGCCAGGTCGACAGAAGGGGCCAGATCATAGTGATTGCCCAGTTCGGAGCGGATGTCGGTCAGGTCTAGCATCGGTGCAGCCTCATTTTGGGGCGCGCCACGGAACGCGGCGACAAGCTGGCACTTGTTAGCCACCTGCGTCAGTGGTGTCCAGTCGGGCGCTTACCCTAGGTAAACCCCTTTCTGCCCTTGTTTGCGCTACCAACCGCAACAATCGCCTCCGCCACGGCGCATGGACTCCCGCGCATCAGGGAGCCTGAGCCAAACCAATCCTTGCTTTCGGCGCGGATTTTCCATAAGTCTTTGTTTTGAAAAGCCGCATCGCGGCGTGCGACCGTCCTTACGATCCGCCAAGGCATCATCAGCCCGGCCCTCTGTCACCGGGCGCTGAAATCCCCGCCGCCTTTCGCGCCAGACCACATCACGCGACCCCTGCCACCGATCTGACGGCCCCCCCTGTGCGCGCCCCTCGACATCGCAGGACCACCGCGCCCCCCAAGGCCCGCGCGCGCTTTTCGACCACAGACCCATTGCCGCCCGACCCCGCGGCCCGAAAGGACGAAACACATGAGCAACGACATCAAGCGCGCGCCCGTGGCCGTGATACTGGCCACAGGCACCGGCGCGCATTTTGGCGCGGCTGCCGACAAAAGCCCCGCCTGCCTGCGCAGCGTCGGCGGTTCGGTCATTCTGGAACGCACCCTGCGCAACTGCCTCAGCTGCGGCATCTCGCAGTTTGTGCTGGTGCTGGGCCACCGCGCCGATGAGATCAGACAATTCGTCGACAAAACCTTCCGTGGCATCCGCGTCACCTATGTGACCAACACCCGCTATGACAACAGCGGCTCCGCCCAGGCGCTGCTGCTGGCCCGCCAGGCCATCGGCATGTCCGAATTCGTCAAATTCGACGCCAACGTGGTGTTCGAAGTCCGCATCCTGCGGCGGTTGCTGGACAGCAATGAAACCAATGTGCTGTGCATGAACAGCACCACCCCCTCTGCCGACAACACGGTCAAGGTGATCACGGACGATCCAGCGCCGGATGCCGAGGCGGACCGGACCATCACGCCCGAACTGGCCTTTGCCGCCGCCATAGGCATCGAAAAGATCGCCGCCAAAACCGGTGCGCGGTTGTTTGCGGAACTGGCGCAGATCATGGACGACCCGATGCGCTCGAACGATCCCGACACCGCGGCCTATGCCCGGCTTTCAGCGGCCGGCACGCCCTTTCATGCGCTCGACATTGCGGGGCTGAACTGGGTCCGCATCGACAGCAAGGCAGATTTTGACGCGGCCAACGCGATGTTCGGCTCTCCGGTCACCACCGTGTCACGCGGACAGGAACGCGCCATTGATGCCGCCACGCACAAACATACAGAATCGCTGTAGCCCCGCGAAAGCAGGCCCCACACCGGGCGCGGCGGCAAACCGCGGCCCGTGCTGTGCCCGTCCTTCTGACCACCGGACCCCAGCGTCCGCACTGTCCTATCGACAAGGCCCCGCATCCCTGCCAAGCCTTGCGCGAACCACCCCTCCATCTCAGGACGCCGCCATGACCGACGACCCCGAAAGCGCCTTCAAGGTCCACTACATCTGCCAGACCTACACCGAGAAAAAGACCGGCCGTTCAGGCCAGGTGGCCTTGGTGATCGACAAACAGTTTCAGTACACCACCGCCGAACAGGCCCGCGAACGCGCTGAACGCGAATGCCGTTCGGACGCCTGCGCGGGTGCCGACGCCTACAGCGTCACCGAAGATGCAGGCTCGGGCGAGGTGTCGGAGCCGACATTCCTGGTCCGGCTGGGCAACGTGCCCGAGTTCGACGCCTTCTAAAGCGTCCCGCCCTTAACCCCGGACAGATCACATCGCCAATGGCCCGAGAGCGCGTCGCGCGGCAGGATATTGGTGATGCAAGTTTAACGCGGGGCGCGATAGGGGGCTGACCTCCAACACAGCATCACGCGAGCCTCAGGCCCGCGCGATGACTTTGCCGATCAAGCCCCGCTCAGCTCAGTAGGCCCGCGCGACGTCCTTGTCGAAGTTCAGATCCGCATAGCTCAGCGTCCCGGCACCGGGCACGGTCGCAATGACCCTGTCGAACAGCAGAATATTGCTGCCCTCGCCATTCTCCCAAGGCTCAACCGTGACATCCTCGCTCGACGGTCCCGCAAAGCCGGAAAAGTCGCCAAAATATCCGATGTTGATCACGTCCTCGGTCGGGTCGAAATCCGTGATCTGGACCGGCTCGGGGAACAGGTTGTCGCCGTCATAGGCGTCATTGTCCACGTATCGCATGTTGTGGTTGATCACGAACACATCCTCGCCTTCGCCGCCGGTCAGAATGCCGCCATCGTTTGCAACCAGCGTATCGTTCCCTTCGCCGCCGTTCAGCGTGTCGACGTGCAGCTCGTGGACAACCTCGATGGGCGAGGTGCCATCATTATACGCCGTATAGGTGGCGCTATCGGCGACGATGTAATCATCCCCGGCACCGCCATTCAGAACATCGCTGCCACCGTGATAGTTTTCGCCCGCGTAATCGCCACCGACATAGCCCGCGAAAATACTGTCATTGCCATCCCCGCCGTTGATCACATTGTCGGAATGGTTGCCCTCGATGATCGAACCGGCATCGCCGTCGGTGTAATCAACGTCGCCCGCATTCTGTTCCAGAACGAATGCAACATCCAGATCATCAAGCGTCATGCCCTGACCGCCGGTGATTTCCGCCACCAGCGTGTCGCCCATGTACACCTCGGCGCCCGTGCCATCCGCCGTGTCCTGAATGGTCAGCGGGCCGGTGTCGCCTTCGCTGATGACGATGCTAAAGGCCAGCGTGTCCTGTCCCTGGACAAAATCGGTGATCTCGGTGACCCCCTCTTCGCCAATGTCGGCATGGACGAAAATGCTGTCATTGCCATCCCCGCCGGTGATCGTGCTGCCGCCATCGACACGGATGTCGTCATCGCCGGCACCCCCATCCACGACCGAGCCGTTCTCGATGCCTTCGTTCCGGCTCAGGTCATAGTCAACGATCAAATCGTCGCCGTCGCCCCCGTTCAGGGTATCGACACCGCCGCCGCCATACAGCTGGTCATTGCCCGCGCCGCCATCCAGAAAATCCGCACCGTCCGTCTCCGACGACGTGCTGATCTGCGCCGCATCTCCGTACAGCGTGTCGTTCCCTTGCCCCCCGTACAGGCTGTCCGCACCGCTGTTCCCAGCGATGTCATCCCTGCCGAACTGCCCATAAAGCTGGTCATCACCGGCGGCACCGCTCAGCGTGTCGCTGCCTGCACGCCCGTACACAATGTCATCGCCTTCCTCTCCCAAAAGAAGATCCGCGCCGCTTGTCCCTTCAAGGGTCAACGACGGATCAGGGATCGGGTCAACGGGATCAACAGGGTCCGTGGGCGTTTCAGGCGGAAGCGGATCAGATGTATCGTCCGTCTCGGTCGCAGAATCGTCATTGTCAATAAATGCGACAGCGCCGAACATTGCCGCCATCATAAACAAAAGTCCCATGGAATTCCCCCCGGAGCGTAAGGCTTTTAATAAAGTTCTAATAGGTGCAGAATCATTTTTACTATGGGTTGGCGATATTTGGTTGTCCATAGACGGGGCGCGGAAATGGCGAGGAAATCAAAACCATTCAGCACCTTGTTCGGTTTTGAACGGGGTTTATTGCAGCATCAAACAAGGCGCTTTGCGGACGCGCCAAAAAAAGGAGCGCTTGGGAACGGGTGGCATCACCCAAAGTTGCCGCTCACGCGAAGCGCAGCGAACGTCAGGTTTGCCGACCTTTTCGCTATCTTCAAAACGCGGAACCAAGGCCGAAGGCCGCCGCGCAAGATGCCGAAGGCATGTCTGCAACATGCCGCGCCGTCCGCCGGCACAGCGATTGATGTTGGTTGCGTTCCCCCAATGGCTTGCTGTTTAGATCCAACACGTAAAACGAGCAGGAAGAGAGATATGTTGGAGTTCTTCTGGGGCATGGTTGGCAGCCGCCCCATCGAGTGGATCGCGGTTGTATGTGGAATACTGAATGTAACTCTGCTCATCCGACGCTCGATATGGAATTACCCGTTCGGATTTGCCGTGGTGACGCTGTATTTTTTCATCTTCTGGGAATATCGGCTCTATAGTGATGCGCTGTTACAGGTCTATTTTTTCCTTATTCAAATTTATGGTTTCTATGTCTGGCTAAACGGACGTGCGCAGGACGGTCGGGTCATCGTGACACCTTTGGGAACTGGCATATTCGCGTTGTATCTTGGGGCGACCGCCATTGTGTGGTTGATCGTCGGGGGTCTGATGGCATCCTACACCGATGCAGCCGCCCCGTTCTGGGATGCGGCAGTGGCGGCGCTCAGCATAACTGCACAATTCCTGTTGTCGCGAAGGTACTTGCAAAGCTGGTATTTGTGGATCGCAGTAGATGTGCTGGCGATTGGCCTTTTCTACTCCCGCGGACTGGAGCCGACGTCAGCACTGTATGTCGTGTTCCTGGGCCTTGCTATCACAGGGTTGCTGCAGTGGCGCCGGGCCGCGACGCAGTCTTTGACTACATGAAAACACACGGCTTTCTACTGGGGAAGTTCATGCCGCCCCATGCGGGCCATCTCTATTGTGCCGAGGTTGGGAAAGCGCGGTGTGATGTGATGACGGTGCTCGTGTGTAGCCATGACGCAGAACCGATCGACGGATACCTAAGAGCCAGGTGGATGAGGGAATGCCTGTCGCGGCCCGGCTATCGCGTGCTTCACATGCACCGCGACATTCCACAGGCACCAGAGGATCACCATGACTTTTGGCCTATCTGGCGCGCCGCAATTGCGGAGTTCCACCCCGAGCCGATTGATTGGGTCTTCGGGTCGGAAGGCTACGTACACCGCCTTGCGCAGGAAGTCGGTGCGCGGCCTTTTCCCGTGGACCCCGAGCGACAGGTCGTGCCGGTGTCAGCCACGGCAATCCGAGAAGATCTGACGCGCAACTGGGGCCATGTGCCGCTTCCAGTCAGAAACCACTACCAACGCCGCCTTGTTCTGGTCGGAGCGGAAAGCACCGGCAAGACGGTATTGTCCAAAGCCATGGCCGCGCGGCTTAAAAGTATACCGATCCCTGAATACGGGCGCGAATACGACGCCGTCTTCCGGCATGGGCAAGATTGGGTCGCGGCAGACTTCGAGGCGATCATGGCAGGCCACAAGGCGTTGGCCGAGACGATGGCGGACCGAGGTGGACCGATTATGGTCGAGGATACGGATGCCTTGCAAACGTTGGTTTGGGCCGAAGCGTTATTAGGCAAAGTGCATAAGCCGCTTGTAGACTGGGCACGTTCTGCAGTCGCAGGGAAGACTTACCTTCTGCTCGACCACGCAACACCTTGGCAAGATGACGGCACACGACATTTCGCTGATCCGGTGCGCCGGGCGTGGTTCACCAGAAGGCTGCGCTTTTGGTTGGATGAGTTGGGGGCGGAGTGGAAAAGCATCGAGGGTGAGAATTGGGCCAAGCGGACGGCAGCGGCCTATGCCTGTCTGGATACGCTCAGTTAGCCTCCCCCCCTCAAACAAGGCGTTTTGCGAAAGTACCCTGATCCCGGGCCTTGGCAAACGGCAGCTTCGTCCCGCAGTGCGGCCCGCCACGGCGCGGCAATAGAAATCTCCCCCAGCCGACCCACAGGCAAAACCCTGTCCTGAAAATGCAGACCTGTCTGGGTGTCTTCAAGGGGGTGGGAAGATGGTGCTGTGAGAGAGGATTGAACTCTCGACCTCACCCTTACCAAGGGTGTGCTCTGCCACTGAGCTACCACAGCATCTTTTGTCCAGTTCGCTACACTGGGCGTTAACCCGATGCAAGCGGGCCTGAAACAGCCCCTTCGTTCCCGTTGCCCTGCCGTTCAGAGTGGTACGAACAGCGAAAGCATTCGTTCTCTGGGCGACAGCAGCGCCAGTGTGCGGGGTGATTAGACGCAATCGCGCGCCCGTGCAACCCCTTATGACACCAGAAATGCAACCCATTCTGGACGCCCCCGCGCCCCTGCGCTAACAAGGCCGCATGGCAGAAAACAACCGCACCAAACCCCAACAGCCCAACGCGCGCGAGGCGCGGCTCAAAGCGGCGCTCAAGGCCAATATGGCCAAGCGCAAGGCACAGGCCCGTGCGCGGGCGGCAACGGGATCACAGACGGCGCAGGCAAAGGACAAAGACTGATGGATTCGATTCTCGTACGGGGCGGTGGACCGCTCAGGGGGCAGATCCCCATCGCCGGCGCCAAGAACGCCTGTCTCACCCTGATGCCCGCGACCCTGCTCAGCGAGGAACCGCTGACGCTGACCAACGCGCCGCGCCTGAGTGACATCAAGACGATGACCGCATTGCTTGGCTCGCTGGGGGCCGAGGTCACCAGCCTGCAGGACGGCAAGGTGCTGGCCATGTCCAGCCACAACATCCACAACCACACCGCCGACTATGACATCGTGCGCAAGATGCGCGCGTCGATCCTGGTGCTGGGGCCGATGCTGGCGCGCGACGGCCATGCCATCGTGTCGCTGCCCGGCGGCTGTGCCATCGGCGCGCGGCCCGTCGACCTGCACCTCAAGGCGCTCGAAGCGATGGGCGCCGAGCTTGAGCTGAAAGACGGCTATGTCCACGCCAAGGCCCCCAAGGGTCTGCGCGGCGGCACCATCGACTTTGCCTTTGCCTCGGTCGGGGCCACCGAAAACGCCCTGATGGCCGCCACGCTGGCCAAGGGCACCACGGTGATCAACAACGCCGCGCGCGAGCCGGAGATCGTCGATCTGGCCGAATGCCTGCGCAAGATGGGCGCGCAGATCGAGGGCGAGGGCACCTCGACCATCACCATCCAGGGCGTCGACCGGCTGGGCGGGGCCACGCACCCCGTGGTCACCGACCGCATCGAACTGGGCACCTATATGCTGGCCCCCGCCATCTGCGGTGGCGAGGTCGAGCTGTTGGGCGGGCGCATCAACCTGGTTCAGGCCTTCTGCGAAAAGCTGGACGCCGCGGGCATTTCCGTCAGCGAAACCGCCGCCGGCCTGACCGTCAAACGCAACGGCGGCGACATCAAGGCCGTGGATGTCACCACCGAACCCTTCCCCGGCTTCCCCACCGACCTGCAGGCGCAGATGATGGCGCTCTTGTGCACCGCCAACGGCACCTCGGTGCTGGAAGAAAAGATCTTTGAAAACCGCTTCATGCACGCCCCCGAGCTGATCCGCATGGGCGCCGACATCGAGGTCCACGGCGGCACCGCCACCGTGAAGGGCGTCAAACGCCTCAAAGGTGCGCCGGTGATGGCCACCGACCTGCGCGCCTCGGTCTCGCTGATCCTCGCGGGGCTGGCGGCCGAAGGCGAAACCAAGGTCAGCCGCGTCTACCACCTGGATCGTGGCTATGAACACGTCGTCGCCAAACTCTCGGCCGTCGGCGCCGACATCGAACGGGTCAAGGACGCATGAGCGACGACGCAACCTTCGAGGACGGCGCCGAACGCCCCCTCAACCTCGGCGCGCTGGATGCCGACGACCTGTCGGTGATCTCGTCACTGGCACAGGACGCCGTGTTCCCGATCACCGAGATGAAATGGGCCATCCGCCAGCGCCGCTTTGCCGTGCTGCTGAACCGCTTCCGCTGGGAAGACGCCGCCACCCGCACGGAACGCGTGCAGGCGGTGCTGTCCTTTGACACGGTGCTCGAGGTCGCAAGCCAGGGCATCGACCGCAGCGACCGCGACACGGTGCTGTCACTGCTGTCCGTGACGTTCGAGCCCACCAGCGACGGCGCGGGCCACATCCTGCTGACCCTGGCCGGCGACGGCGTGATCCGCCTGACCGTCGAGGCCATCGAAGCCACGCTGAAAGACGTCACACGCCCCTACCTCGCCCCGTCGAAAAGCACGCCGCGGCATCCCGATTGACCCCACCACTAGGGCGTGACCTCCGCACAGAGGGCAGCGCCCGACCGCGGGTGGGCATCACAACACCCGTTAGCACCACTTTATCTCAATGCTTTGGCGTGAGGCCGAAGAGGCGCAAGCCGGTGAGAAAGCGCCCGCCCATGGGGCGGTCGGGCGCTGCCCGGCGGTGCTACGCACCTTGACTCCGGGCTTTGGTGGGTGTGGCTGGTGTTTGGTGAGGTTGCGGCGGAGGTCCGGTTTGACGCCAGAGTTGTCAACTGATGGGTTCAGCATCACGGACAAAGAAGCGCAAGGAACAATTGCCCAAGGCCTGGGGTTTGGTTGACTCAGAACAATGGGTGTTCGACAGTCATGGAATTGCATATGTTGCTGTTTCTGCCCGATTGAAAGTCAATTATGGATCGTATCCGCAGGTTCCTAAAGTCGGAGCCATTGGTTTCGGCAAGAAACTTTGAAAATATTTATCTCCACCCGCAGCTGGCCAGCTTGGAGAAAGCTATTCTTGAAACCCCGTCAATCGAGACTTGGTTGAAAAATCAAGACGAGGTAACCAATGTCGGGTATCTGCATCCGATCCACGTCGCGATTTGGTTGCATGATCGCTCTCAGCTTGTTGGCGTAGATGTCGCATTGAGTGAATTAGAGGCTGTAGTCAGGAAGGCGGTTGGGGTTTATCCCCTCGATGTGATGCTCTTCGATCGTCTGGGATTTGCATCTTCCGACGAAGTCGTTTCTTTCGATTTTGTTAATGGCATATCCCTGACTGCACTGGAACTGCACGAGAACAACCTCGTTTTTCCGGCCATCGACGAATTTTCACTGACATGCGTTCTGACAGACGGGCATGAAAGTAGCGGAAATTTCACAGAGCGTTGTCTTGATGTCTGCCGTTTTCTGTCTCTCGCTAGGCCGCCGCGTCAAGCCGTCCAGCCGAAGCTTTTCACCAAGGGCTGGCGGAAGGACGCACCTTTTCCGCAAGGTCGCGATATTGGCTTAGTCCCGCGACCGAGGGCAAAACTACAACCGCCAGTCATACAATTTGAATTGCAGGTCGCGAACGAGTATCTGCGTAATTTTGAAGCCTTGGATAGCAAAGTGCAAAATAGGGTCCGCACGGTATTGGATCACTATTCTTCTTCTGGATCGAACCTGACGTTGGTTGAATCAGCCATTCATATGAGAATCTGTATAGAAGCACTGCTCATGCAATCTGATTCTGGAGACAATACCTTTAGGGCATCTCTAAAAATTGCCCTGACCTTGGCGCTGCGATATCGTGACTTGGTGAACCGGCATATAGGGGATGCAGCAATGACGCAGATGGGTTTCTTTGATCTTTCGGACCGTTATGCGAGCCTTGACGCCAAGAAGGACCCGCTGGTGGAGATCGATGCCGTCGTGCCGTGGGAAGAGTTTCGCCCGGCTCTTGAACGGGTCTGGCGCAAGCCGGATGCGGATCGCAAATCCCGCGCCGGGCGCAAGCCGATGGACGCGGTGGTGATGTTCAAAGCGCTGGTGCTGAGCGCACTCTACAACCTGTCGGATGACCAAATCGAATATCAGGTCCGCGACCGGCTGTCTTTCATGCGGTTTTTGGGGTTGGGTCTCGGGGATCGGGTGCCCGATGCCAAGACGGTGTGGCTTTATCGAGACGCGCTGGCGCACGCGGGCAAGGTAGAGGAATTGTTCGGGTTGTTCGACGGTCATCTGGCGCGACAGGGGTATATTGCCCGTGGCGGGCAGATCCTTGATGCTTCCATTGTGCCGGTGCCGCGCAACCACAACACGCGCGAGGAAAACGCAACGATCAAGAAGGGTGAGGTGCCCGAGGATTGGGCAGACAAACTGGCGAAACGGGTGCAGAAGGACATGGACGCGCGCTGGACGAAAAAGCACGGCAAGAGCCACTACGGCTACAAGAACCACGTGAATGTGGATCGAAAGCACAAGTTGGTCCGCCGCTACCACGTCAGCGACGCAGCCCAGCATGACAGCCAGGCGGTGGATTACCTGCTGATGCGGGGCAATACCGGGTCCGGAGTATGGGCGGATTCAGCCTATCGCTCCGAGGAAATGGAGGTAAAGCTGCGCGCTCGGAACCTGAAAAGCCACATCCACCGCAAGGGCAAGCGCGGCAAGCCGCTGACTGCACAGGCCAAGGGCAGCAACCGGACCAAATCCACCGTGCGGGTCCGGGTTGAGCATGTCTTCGGCGCGCAGGCAAACGACATGGGCGGCACCTTGGTGCGCACCATCGGTCTGGTGCGGGCCAAAGCCAAGATCGGGCTGAAGAACCTTGCCTACAACATGCGCCGCCTCTGCCAGTTGCGCCGCATCAACCCAAATCCGGCATGACAAACAGACCGCCAGAGACGCAGGTCATGCTGCTCATCGCCAAAAACGACCCTGAAATGGGCTGCGCATCATCAGACCCGACGCAACAACCCGTCAACTGACGGCCTTCCAAGCCCTTCAGGCTGCGCCAACTGCTCCATAGTCGAGAAAACAGTCAAAAATCGAGGTGCCCTTTAAAGTGTCGCGACGCGGCGCACTCATGCTTGGCGGTGAATTGTGCGAACGAGAGCGTCACTGCAACCTAATCATTAGTGCATACAAAGCGGGTTCAAGTGCCGTACACAGCGCTAGCGTGAAGGCTAATGAAAGAGATCAATGGAGAGAGCTCTTAAAAGTTCTTCAGAAACTCGTCCGGTGCTGGTTCGATGCAGGAGCGCCGTCGTTGTCCAGCAACGAGTGGCAACTAGTTGAACTCGGGGGAGGCTTTCCTCCTGCTGCAAAAGAATGTGATATGGAGTAAAGATGTCGGCTTCGTCCGCACGATAGCCACACACCCGCCCCCCTTCATCTTGCCCCCTAAACTCCGGGGGAGGCGCGCCAGCGCCGGGGGCAGCGCCCCCATCCCCCGCTTGAGCCTGCCGCCCGCGCCCGCTATGTCACGACCGACACTGCAAGCGAGCCAGCCATGCCCCAGTTCCTCGATCACGCCGATGCCGACTTTGAAACCCGCTTCACCGCGCTCTTGAATGCCAAGCGCGAGGACAGCCCCGATGTCGACGCCACCGTGGCCGATATCATCGCGCAGGTCCGCACCCATGGCGACGCGGCTGTCATCGACCTGACCGCGAAATTCGACCGGCTGACGCTCACCCCCGCCACTCTGCGCATCACCGATGCCGAAGTGGACGCCGCCATCGCCACCGTCAACGCCGCCGACCGCGCGGCCCTTGAACTGGCCGCCGACCGCATCCGCGCCTACCACGCGCGGCAACTGCCCGCCGACGACAGCTGGACCGACGACACAGGTGCCACGCTGGGCTGGCGCTGGACACCCGTGTCAGCGGCGGGCCTCTACGTCCCCGGCGGGCTGGCATCCTACCCGTCCTCGGTGCTGATGAACGCCATCCCCGCCAAGGTCGCGGGCGTGCAGCGGCTGGCCATCACCGTGCCCACGCCCGACGGCATCCTGAACCCGCTGGTGCTGCTGGCGGCGCGGCTGGCCGGCGTCGATGAGATTTACCGCATCGGCGGCGCACAGGCGATTGCGGCGCTGGCCTACGGCACCGAAACCATCCCGCCGGTGGACAAGATCACCGGCCCCGGCAACGCCTTCGTCGCCGCCGCCAAGCGCCGTGTGTTCGGCAAGGTCGGCATCGACATGATCGCAGGCCCCTCGGAAATCCTGGTGATTGCCGATGCCGACAACGATCCCGACTGGATCGCGCTGGACCTGCTCAGCCAGGCGGAACACGACGAAAGCGCGCAAAGCCTGCTGATCACCACCGACGCTGCCCTTGGCCAAAAGGTCGCGCAGGCCGTCGAAAACCACCTGCAAACCCTCGAACGCCGCGCCATCGCGGGGGCCAGCTGGCGCGACTTCGGCGCGGTCATCACCGTGCCGGATCTGGCCACCGCCGCCACCCTCAGCAACCGCATCGCGCCCGAACACCTCGAGCTGATGGTCGCAGACCCGACCAAACTCAGCGCACAGATCACCCACGCCGGCGCCATCTTCCTCGGCGCCTGGACGCCCGAGGCCATCGGGGATTATGTCGGCGGCCCCAACCACGTGCTGCCCACCGCCCGCTCGGCGCGGTTCTCGTCGGGGCTGTCGGTGATGGATTTTGTCAAACGCACCACGCTGGCGCAGATGACCCCCGACGCCCTGCGCGCCATCGGCCCCGCCGCCGAAACGCTCGCCACATCGGAAAGCCTGCAGGCCCACGGCCTGTCGGTCACCGCCCGCCTGAACCGCCTGAACCGTAAAACCTGAAACATGACGCAGTGCAGCGATTGAACCCGTCGCCCTCCTTGGGCTAACCTGCCGAGACTCACACGCAAAGGATGCGATATGTCCCGCATCACCCACATCGACCTAGACGACGGCAACCTGCCGCCTCCCACGCCCGAAATCGAACAGGAACGCAAGGTCGCCCTGTTCGACCTGCTCGAAGAGAACAGCTTCGCGCTGCCCGCCCGCGATGACCGCGACGTGCCGCCGGGGCCGTACCACCTTGGGCTGGCCATCCGCGAAAACCGGCTGGTCTTCGACGTGACCACCGAAGAGGCCGCCAAGGCCGCCGAATTCCACCTGTCGCTGGGACCGTTCCGCCAGGTGGTCAAGGACTACTTCCAGATCTGCGAAAGCTACTTCGAGGCGGTCAAGAAACTGCCCCCCAGCCAGATCGAAACCATCGACATGGCCCGCCGTGGCATCCACAACGAGGGCAGCCGCGTCCTGCAAGAACGCCTCGCGGGCAAGGCCGACATCGACGAAGGCACCGCCCGCCGCCTGTTCACCCTGATCTGCGTCCTGCATTTCGGCGGTTAGGATGGTCGCACCCTTGCCCCAATCGGTACTGTTTTGCTGCGACCACAACGCAGTGCGCTCTCCGATGGCCGAGGCGATCATGAAAAAGTTTTATGGCACCGGCACTTACGTCCAATCCGCCGGGGTCAAGGCCGACATGGAAATCGACGGCTTTTCCATCGCCGTCTGTCAGGAAATCGACGTCGAACTGTCGCGCCACCGGTCGCGCAGCTTTGACCAGATGGAAGACTGGGGCGACGATCTGGGCAGCTTCGACCTGATCGTTGCGCTCTCGCCCGCCTCGCAACGGCGCGCGCTGGACCTGACCCGCTTTTACCACCTGGAAATCGCCTACTGGCCGATCATGGACCCCACCGGCCTGGGCGAAACCCGCGAGGCCAAGCTGGTCAACTACCGCAGCGCCCGCGACCAGATCATCGACCACCTGCACGACCGCTGGGGCCCGCCCACCGTGCTGACCTGAAGGAACCTGCCATGACCGTGGTGAACCGCTATTTCGACGCCTTCAACGCAGGCGACACCGATGCCATGCTGGACTGTCTGACCGACGACGTGGCCCACCACGTGAACGAAGGGCAGGTCCGCACCGGCAAGGCGCTTTTTGCCGACTTCTGCGCCCATATGACCCGCTGCTATGCCGAAAACCTGACCGACATGCAGGTGTTCGTGAACGCCGACCAGACCCGTGCTGCGGCCGAATATGTGGTCAACGGCACCTATCTGCAAACCGACGCAGGCCTGCCAGAGGCGCGGAACCAGACCTACAAACTGCCCGCAGGCTCGTTTTTCGACCTGAAGGACGGCAAGATCGCCCGCGTCACCACCTATTACAATCTGGCCGACTGGACGGCACAGGTCGCGTGACCCAGTGCCACGTGCTGACTGGCGCCGCGTTGGATGCGGCCCTTGGCGATGTGGCGCGCCTGCGCATCGCGGTGTTCCGCGACTGGCCCTACCTTTATGACGGCGATCTGGACTATGAACGCCGTTACCTTGCCGCCTTCCGCGCCTCGCCACAGGCGGTCGTGGTCGGGGCCTATGACGGCAACACGCTGGTGGGGGCCGCCACCGCTGCTCCCCTCAGCGATCACGCCGACGATTTCGCACAGGCCTTCGACGGCACCGGCGTGAATATCGGTGATGTGTTCTATTGCGCCGAAAGCGTGCTGCTGGCCGACTATCGCGGGCAGGGGATCGGACATCGGTTCTTTGACGCCCGCGAGGACGCCGCCCGCGCCTTTGGCTTCACCAAATCCGCCTTTTGCGCCGTGCAACGCCCCGACGACCACCCCTTGCGTCCCGCCGACTACCGCCCGCTCGACACCTTCTGGCGCAAACGCGGCTATGCCCCGCTGGACGGGGCCATCGCACGGTTCACATGGACCGACGTGGACGCAGACGCGCCCACGGCCAAGCCGTTGCAAGTGTGGATCAAGGACCTGTAATCAGCCGCAAAGCTGTCCGGCCTGATCGCCAAACGCCTTCCAGCGTTTCCAGAACGCCTCGTTGCTCGAGGACGCAGAGGTGCGCATCTCCTGCGCGCTGTGCGGGTCGTTAAAGAACCCGGCCCCGCGCCGCTGGTCCGCATTGCTCAGCGACATGTCTGCCACCGCCTGCACACAGCCACAGCGTTCCCGGTTCGCCTGTTTGCGCCCCGACGCCTCGCAGGCATTGGCAATCGGCCCCCGCGCAAACAGCTTGGGCGCAGGCTGGCCCAGGGGCGTGGACATACGCGCACCGGGGGACTGATAGGTCGTTGCATTGTAACTGGAATATCTGGTGCCCCCGCCGCCACAGGCAGCCAAAAGAGCCAGACACGAGAATAGGGCCGTCAATCGGATCATGGTTTCGCCTCACACCATCGCGGCATTCTTTGGCCGCTGCTTACTGCTGGGCGGATTATGCCGCAATTCGGGGCAGGGGGCAATTCACGAGTGTGCGGGCAAAGGGTCGCGGGTGTAGGGGCGTGGAGCCAGAAAGCCCGGACCCAGGCTGCACAGCGCCCGACCAGCCGTCGCACCACAGGTGCGCGTTCTGAGAAAGCAGACGCTCGGGGTCACGACCCACTTTTGTCGGGGTGCATCTGCAGCGAAGGTCGGGAATGAGCCCTTTCCGTATTC
>TARA_R110000765_G_scaffold74712_2_pt1 | contig 53996 bp, 42 predicted proteins | sample TARA_R110000765 | Tara Oceans TARA_R110000765 (sample SAMEA4398168) | marine metagenome | biome: Polar Biome; feature: [MES] marine water layer (ENVO:01000295) within the mesopelagic zone...; material: water (ENVO:00002006), including particulate matter (ENVO:01000060) such as...... | reverse complement strand
TCGCAATTGTTGGGTACAAATTGCAAGCATGTAAGATGAAAACACCAACTTACATGCAAATTAACTTAAAATCTTTCCGTAACTATGCGTGGTGTAACGAATATTAGCAGTTCTTTTTTCTCATTAAAGTTACTACTATTCCTAAACATCCAACCAAAATACGGAATATCACCTAAAACTGGTACTTTTGATACCGAGCTAATAATTTGTTGTTGATAAATACCACCTAATACAATGGTCTCACCATTATTAACTAAAACTTGTGTGCCAATTCGCTGTGTATCGATTGCAGGTGCTGTGCCATTAGATACATCTGAGACGGTATCTTGGGTAACGACTAAGTCCAAGATTATTCTGTCATCCGGTGTAATATGAGGCGTGACCGTTAAACTTAATACCGCTTTTTTAAATTGAGTTGAGGTTGCACCACTTGAAGCCGCTTCTTGATATGGAATTTCTACACCTTGTTCTATATAAGCTTCTTTCTGGTTAGCGGTAGTAATTCGAGGACTGGCAATAATTTCACCTTTGTTTTCTTTTTCCATCGCACTCAATTCAAGGTCCAGAATCGTACCATCGGCTAATCGTGCCACCTGAAATGCAATGCTACCAGCCGGGCTTGCTACAGGTAAGTTAACATTAAGTCGGTCACTTAACGAAGGTATGATGCCATTGCCAGCACTTTCAGCACCAGACAATGAACCAGATGTTGATGAGTCTGAACCCGTATCAGTTACGCCCCAACGAATACCTAACTCTTCATTGATATTATCTTTTACCGTTACCATACGAGATTCGATAATAACTTGGCGAACAGGAATATCTAACACAGAAACCATACGCTTAATATCTTCGATACTGGTTGCCGTATCTCGAATTAATAATGTATTGGTTCTTTCGTCAACACTCACGCTACCACGAAGTGATAAAATACTATTATCTTCATTCTTGATTAGCGCAGCAAATTCAGCCGCTTTTGCGTAATTAACTTGTACGTATTCAGAATATAAAGGCGCTAGCTCTTCTACTTGCTGTTGTGCTTGTAAATCACGAGCTTCTCTTGCAGCTAATTCATCGCTTGGTGCAACCATAAGAATGTTGCCTTCCATACGTTTGTCTAAACCTTTCACTTTTAGAATAATATCGAGAGCCTGATCCCAAGGTACACCATCTAATCTCAGGGTAATATTACCGACAACGGTATCACTGGTGACTAAGTTAAAACCATTATAATCCGCAACAATTTGCAACACTGTACGTACAGAAATATCTTGGAAGTTCAATGATATAGCTCTACCACTAAAGTTTTCTTCTTCACCAAGGTAACCGTCTTGCTTAACTTTAGCGTTAACAGTTAATGAAAACACATCATTAAATTGCTGATGTTTATATTCAAATGGACCATTAATATCAACAACTAAACGCGCATTTCTCCCTTCCTTAAAGGTTTCAATGCCAGTAACCAAAGTGCCAAAGTCGGTCACATCTAACTTGTAAATGTAATCGTCTAAAATTTCAGTATTATGAAATTCAATATAAAGTTTGCCCAGTTTATCACTGACATCTACAGCGACTTTACTGTCGATAAGTTTCACTAATAACTGAGCTTCATTTTGCTGACCACGTTTAAAGTCAATATTATCTATTTGATTAATAAAGCCATGACCAAGTGGAATTAACTGGGTTACTGATGGATTTACTTGTCCAGTATGTAAAGTTAACGCAAAGGTATTGCCTTTTTGGACTGCATCAAAAATTGAAAGGTGCTGCAAACTCACATCAGCAACAACTTTACCCGCAATTTTCTGTACGGTAATGTTATTAACACCCGCGTGATCGATCAGCGTTGTAGCAACTGTAGGATTAAACTGATCTGCATCAAAAGTAATTCTAACTTGTGCAGGTGACATCGATGTAACCACTTCGGGCGCCACAGCGATATTGTCAGATAACTCAAACACTAATTCTATTTCGTTGTTTTGAATCGTATTATAGCTGATCCCAGTTAACTCACTTGCCCACGAAAAAGTGGAAAATACGCATAAATAAGCGACTGTGACTAGCTTCATTTTTTTGCAATGTGTCATAAGATTATCGTTTTTGATTTTATTAAATAGCAACATTACTTCCTTTGCCCCTCTGCACTTGTCTCCGTCATGGTAACGACAGTTTCACGTTCCACCCAGCACCCAGCGCCATCTGGGATTAATTCTAGTACTTTTACATTATCTTGACTTACTGTGGTAATTTTCCCGTGGTTTAAACCCACATAGCTCCCAACAGCTACTCTGTGTAATGTTCTGTCAGACGCCTCGACGAGCGCCCAAGTAACACCTAATTCACCTAAAGTGCCACGCATGACCAAATTACTCAGAGAATATTTCTCCAATGGCTGTTTTCTTCGACGCGGATCAGGGCTCAAGCAGCCTGACATTTGTTGAATTTTTTCTTGAATTGCTTCTGGCTTTGGTACATCAAATGGACTGCGCAGAACGTCTGCTGAATAGTCAAAGTGATCGAAAACTCTAACTTCGGGCATCGGCTCTATCGTATTACCGGTTCCTGATTGTACCGTAGCAATATGTTGCTTTAAATCATCAGTATCACTAAAACAGCCCGATAATATCACAGCACTTAATAAGATTAATTTCTTCATTATTCTGCTGCCTCCCGATAACGATAGGTTTTAGCTTGCAGCTTTAATTTTAAGTCACCTGATGCTTGCTTTTGTAAATTAATATCAAAGTCATGCAGCGTTACTATACGTGGCAATCCGGCAATTCTACTAACGAATTGGCCAAACTCATGATAAGTGCCGATGACTTCTATATCTATCGGTAACTCGATATAAATTTCTTGCTCTATCTCTGGTTGCCAATTTAATTTTACAAAATTAAGCCCAGTAGTTGTGCCAACAAAAGTAATGTCATCAAGTAAACCTGGTGTTTCATGGCTTTCGGGCAAACTTTTCAATTGATTAGCAAACATTGCTTCCGCTTCAATCATTTGTTGTTCAAATAATTCTAAGTTTGCCGCTATGTGATACTTAGCTTGGTATTGTTGCTTAAGCGTGGTTTCTTCAACAGTCACACGTTTAAGTTGTTCAATTTGATCGCTGATCATTAAAACGTAACCTAAACCTAACACTAAGATAACCAAAAATATTGATAATACAATTTTTGCAGCTTTTGGCCATTGTCCAATATTATCAAGCTCTAAGCCATCGAATTGCTCCATAAATTCCGATAAATCAAAATTCATTATAGCGCTCCTTGACTAGTAGGTTCATTTAAATTGATCAACCCTTTGATTCGAACACGCATTTTGAAATCACTTAGTAATTTACTTTTTGCATCATTAGAGGTTATAGATTCAAGTATCGCATCTTCAAATAAATCAGAGCTTTCTATTTCTCTAATCATATTGGCTAAGTGGTTGTTAGATTCACTTTTACCGATAATATTTAAGCTGTTGCCTTGTTTTTCCAAACGTGTGAGATATATACCGTTTGGCACTACTTTTGCAATTTCGTCTAAGACTTGCGTACCTACATTTCGACTGCGTTGTAACTGTTCAACAACACTTGTGCGCTTTTGAAGTTCTTTTTTCTTTTCATTTAACGACTTTATTTTCGAAATTCTTAAATCTAATATTTGTATTTCATTTTGTAAGAATTGATTACGAGTCTGTTGACCGTCAATACGCATTTGATAAAATTGATTTACAGAAAACACAATCACAAATGCCACTAATGCCACAATAGTCAGTACGGTAAAGTACTCACGCTGTTTAGCTTTTTCGGCTTCTTCGCGCCATGGTAATAGATTTATATATGCCATGGTGTGAAACTCCTTAATGCTAAACCAGCCGCGACCATAAAGCGTGGCGCTGTTTTAGCTAACTCTTCTTGATTAATTGTGCTCGATACTTCCATGCCAGTAAAAGGGTTAGCTATTACCGTATGAATACCTAATTCTTCAGTTAACAGTTGTTCAACACCTTCAACTAAGGCACTGCCGCCTGATATCACTAAGTAATCAATTTTTTCTTTACCACTTGTTGTTAAAAACATCTGAATTGCACGACGAATTTGTTGAACTAAAATGGTATGAAATGGCGCTAAAACTTCGAAGGTATAATTAGGGGGTAGATCATCGGTCAATTTAGCAATTTCTGCCTCTTCAAACGATTTATTATAATAAGAAACAATTGAGCGAGTGTATTGTTCACCGCCAAATAACTGATCTCGGCTGTAAATATGGTTACCTGCTTCAGTAACGGAAAATAAAGTCATTGTTGCACCTAAATCTACGGTCGCTATAACTTTATCAGCAGCGTCATCAGGTAATTGATTTAATGTTAAGTCATAAGCTCGGCTGATAGCATAGGACTCTACATCAATAACTTTGGTATCAAAACCACCGGCTTCTAATGCAGCAACTCTTGCCTCAACAGACTCAGTTCGTGCAGCGCTTAGTAAAACATTAATTTTACTTGGGTCTGATTCATTAATATCAAGCGATTCAAAATCTAAACTTACTTCATCAAGTGGATATGGAATTAAACTATCCGCTTCAATTTCTATCTGGCTGGCCAGCTCTTGTTCATTTAGGGCAACATCCATATAGATGATTTTAGTAATTACCGTTTGTCCGGAAACTGCTGACGCCGCATGTCCAACTGAAGAGGTGATTTTTTTTCTTATTTTAGCAACAACTTTACCGACAGCGTCAATATCTTGAATTTCTCTGTCAACAATGGCGCCTCTTGGCATCGGCTCGATCGCGACAGTCTCTAGCACATAGCCGCCTTCATTTTGGTTCAGTAAAACCGCTTTAATAGAGTGAGAACCAATGTCAATTCCAACCATTAAGGAGGTCTTTTTTTTCCATAAACTACTTAACATAGAATCCTACTAGAACATTTTATTATAATAATATTAGGTAAAAAATTGGTATAAATACATTTATTACATGCTTTTACAGGATATACTAGTACTATTACGTCAATTTTATAACTTTTATCGAGCATTTTTTTGTGTTTTCTATAAAGAACCTGTTTAAAACGGGTGCTGTATTGATATTTATCGGATTTTTAGCACTCGCCGGAATTTATCTCTCAATGCGCTCGAGTCTACCTAGTGTTGAATCATTGAAAGATCTGCAGTGGCAAACGCCAATGCAGATATTTAGTGCTGACGGAAAACTCATTTCTCAATTCGGTGAAAAGAAACGCATCCCTTTAACCTTAGACGAAATGCCGCAACAATTAATCAATGCGATATTAGCAACTGAAGATGATCGTTTTTATTTGCATTTTGGTGTTGATCCAATTGGTATGGGTCGTGCCATTATAGGCCAGTTAACGGGACAAAATAGAGGCGGCGCAAGTACCATTACCATGCAGGTGGCCCGAAACTTCTTCCTGACGAGAGAACAAACCTATGTGCGAAAAATTAGAGAAATATTTATTTCTTTCCACATTGAGAGCTTGCTGACGAAAGATGAAATTCTTGCGCTCTATATGAATAAAATTTCATTAGGGCATCGCTCATTTGGCTTTGGCGCCGCTGCTCAGGTTTATTACGGTAAAGAAACTAAAGAACTAACGCTCGCGCAAATAGCGGTATTAGCAGGTTTGCCAAAAGCTCCTTCAACTTTAAATCCAATTAGCCGACCTGATCGAGCATTGCAACGTAGAGCAGTAGTATTACAAAGAATGTACGTGGCAGGCTATATTACTTCTCAAGAATTGGCCACTGCGAATCAAGAGCCCATGACGGCCATAAAGCATGGTGCTGAAATTGAATTAAGTGCACCTTACATAGCTGAAATGGCGCATCAAGAAATGGTCGATCGTTTTGGTAAAGAAGCCGCCTATACGGGGGGGTATAAAGTATTTACGACGGTTACATCTAAACTACAATATGCTGCTCAACAATCTGTGGTTAATAATATTTTTGCTTATGATCAGCGCCATGGTTACCGAGGACCCATCAGTACCATACGCCCTATTGATGAAACACTTACCAGTACGAGTGACACAAGCAACACTGAAATAAAACCTATCAATGCTGAAGAAGCTATTGAAGCACTTAAGTCGCTCGATAGTTATCATTCCATTGTTCCTGCCGTTGTAACTCAAACATTTGAACAATCAGCTCAAGTTAGACTACAAGATGGTTCACTAATCGATATTGATTGGCTTGGACTTGCTTGGGCACGTGCATACATCAATGATGACAAACAAGCAGCGCCTCCATCACTCGCTAAAGATATTTTATCTCCTGGTGATATTGTTATGGTTTCAGCAACTGAGTCAGGCTATCGACTAAGCCAGTTGCCAGAAGTAAGCGCAGCCCTTATATCGCTTGCTACAGATAATGGTGCAATAAAAGCGGCGGTGGGTGGCTTCAGTTTTACTCAAAGCCAATTTAATCGTGTCACACAAGCAAAACGTCAAGTTGGCTCTAACATCAAACCTTTTATATATTCTGCAGCCCTAGAAAATGGTTATACCTTGGCATCAATAGTTAACGATGCGCCAATTAACCAGTGGGATCGAAGTTCAGGTGTAGTTTGGCGTCCTAAAAATTCACCTCCTGTATATAACGGTGAAATACGATTTAGACTGGCATTAGCGCAATCAAAAAACGTTATCGCTGTTCGTTTACTTAGAGAAGTTGGCCTAGATAAAATTATTCCTTATTTAGCTACCTTTGGTTTCAATATTGATGATCTACCACGTAATGAATCCCTAGCCCTTGGTTCTGCTTCTTTAACACCGCTCGAAGTAGCTACTGGCTTTGCAACTTTTGCAAATGGTGGTTTTTTAATTAAACCTTACTTAATTGAACGTATTGAAGATTCATTCGGTAAAGTATTGTTTCAAGCAAATCCTGCCATTGCGTGTGATGATTGCGATCAGTTAACAGATGAGCAACCTACGTTAGCAGATATCAATACTGACAATGATGACTTTAATATTACTCATGACATAAATATTGTTGATGACATGGAATCTGAAGCACCACCAATCAACAAAGCCCCGCGTATTATTAGCGCTCAAAATGCATTTCTAATGACTGAAGCACTGAATTCAGCTATTTGGGGAGCCGACTGGAATATAAAACCTTTTTGGCAAGGTACTGGTTTCCGTGCTCGAGTGCTAAAACGAAGAGATATTGCAGGTAAAACAGGTACAACTAATCAGGCAAAAGACGCGTGGTTTTCTGGCTACAGCCGTAGAATAGTTACTACGTCTTGGATTGGTTTTGACGACCCTAGTCGCAACCTTGGGCAAACAACCTATAACAGTAACCTCACTAAAGACCAAACAACAGGGAAAGAGTTTGGAGCCAAGTCTGCTCAGCCAGCCTGGATAGATTTTATGCAAGTGGCATTAACTGACCTACCTGTTGAACCTTTTGAACAACCGGTTGCATTAATGTCGGTTCGCATTGATAAAGTCTCTGGTAAATTAACCACTAAAACAGATAAATCGAGTCGTTTCGAATATTTTGAATTGGGCACAGCGCCAACCGAGTATATAAGTCAGGATGTCAGTAGTGAGATACTTGATGGTAACGATGTGGTTATCAATGCCGAAGACGGTATATTCGACTAAGTCTAACTTTTGTTGATCTTTCTAAATAGTTATTTATAAGTGCGACTTATTTTATTGAAAGATCAACAACCATCATAAAAAAGTTTCGTTATATAATACTTCGAAGCTAATTTTTGTTTCCATTCGAAATTTATATCCACTATTTTCATTTTTTATAATCCTTTTATGATCTTCTTTCATTGATAATTTCCTGACCAAACAGTCAACCACAACAAAAACATAAGCTACTGTTATCTATATATATAAACTCATCTATCTATTTGTAGAATAGTACCTTAAACCTTTCTATATTCTATTATTAAACTACTTGCCCCCCTAAATTATGAAAGTCAGTATGAAAACTTTCAAAACGAAAGAAAAAAAACTTTCGTTTTGCCGAGTGATCGCATAAAATCGACTTCCAAACTCGGAACACCGAAACTAAACATTTAAAAATCGTCATAATTTTAGGAGCGAATTCGCAATGGCAGCTTTAGAAAACTCAATCGATTTATCTTCATACGGCATCAATAACGTTGCAGAGATAGTTTACAACCCTTCTTATGAGTTACTCTTTGCTGAGGAAACTAGATCCGACCTCACAGGTTGTGATAAAGGCACTGTTACCGAACTTGGCGCAGTTTCAGTAGACACTGGAATTTTTACCGGCCGCTCTCCAAAAGATAAATATATTGTTCGTGACGATACCACCCGTGATACGGTTTGGTGGTCAGATCAAGGTAAAAATGACAACAAACCAATGACACAAGAAACTTGGGCTAATCTTAAAGGTTTAGTAACTGAGCAATTGTCAGGTAAGCGCTTATTTGTTGTTGATACTTATTGTGGTGCAGATGAAGCTACCCGATTAAAAGTGCGCTTTATTACCGAAGTCGCTTGGCAAGCTCACTTTGTTAAAAACATGTTCATTCGTCCAACCGATGTAGAGTTGGAAACTTACGAACCAGATTTCATCGTAATGAATGGCGCAAAAGCAGTTAACTCTAACTGGCAAGAGCAAGGTTTAAATTCTGAAAATTTCGTGGCCTTTAACCTAACTGAACGTGTTCAGTTAATTGGTGGTACTTGGTATGGCGGCGAGATGAAAAAAGGTATGTTCTCAATGATGAACTACTTATTGCCATTAAAAGGCATTGCATCAATGCACTGTAGTGCAAACGTTGGCGAAGATGGCGATACCGCAGTTTTCTTTGGTCTTTCTGGTACCGGTAAAACAACCTTATCAACTGACCCTAAACGCCAGCTTATTGGTGATGATGAACATGGTTGGGATGAAAACGGTGTATTTAACTTTGAAGGCGGTTGTTACGCAAAAACAATCAACTTAAGTAAAGAAAACGAACCTGATATCTATAACGCTATCCGTCGTGATGCATTGCTAGAAAACGTAACAGTTGATGAAAAAGGTCAAATAGATTTTGACGATAATTCAAAAACTGAAAACACTCGTGTTTCTTACCCTATTTACCATATTGATAATATCGTTAAACCTGTTTCTAGAGCTGGTCATGCAAAAAAAGTTATTTTCTTAACTGCTGATGCTTTTGGTGTATTACCACCTGTTGCTAAATTAACTCCAGCACAAACAGAATACTACTTCTTGTCAGGTTTCACCGCTAAACTTGCAGGTACTGAGCGTGGCATAACAGAACCAACACCAACATTCTCAAGTTGTTTTGGTGCTGCTTTTTTAAGTTTGCACCCTACACAGTATGCTGAAGTTTTACGTAACCGTATGCAAGCTGTTGGCGCTGAAGCTTACTTGGTTAATACCGGTTGGAATGGCACAGGTAAACGTATTTCAATAAAAGATACCCGTGCAATTATTGATGCTATTTTAGATGGTTCAATTGATGATGCTCAAACGCAAGTTTTACCTTTATTCAATTTAGACATTCCTACAAGCATTGAAGGCGTTGACGATAGTATTTTAGACCCTCGTAATACCTATGCAGAAGCAGAACAATGGCAAGGTAAAGCTGTTGACTTAGCCACTCGCTTTGTAAATAACTTTAATAAGTTTACTGATACAGATAATGGTAAGTCACTTGTTGCCGCTGGTCCAAAAGTATAACCAAACCTATTGCGCAATAGCGTAAACTAAAAAGCCGTCGAATATTCGACGGCTTTTTTATATCTTCAATATTGATATGATCACAGTATATATAAGCTATGATTTTTCCTAATTATTAGCCATGGCTAATGGGTAAGCAAACTTGTGCTTTTAAACCGCCTTCTTTTCGATTCGACAATTCAACTCGACCACTATGGGTGTCGACTATACGCTTGATAATAGCTAAACCTAAACCACTACCTTCACCACCTCGTGCTTCATCACCTTGAGTAAAGGGCTGAAACAATCGCTCAATATCAACGTCAGGGATACCCGGTCCTTCATCGCAAACACAAAAGCAAACTTCCTGTTTATCTTTGTCATAAGAAGTTGTCACTGTCACTTTACCGTTAGAATAACGTAAAGCATTTTGAATTAAGTTAGCTAAGGCACGCTTCATCGCAACGTAACGTAAAGGCACTTTAGGTAAAGATTCAGCATTAAAAATTATTTCACGATCTACTACGCTTTCTGACTGAACCACCTCGTCAATTAAAATGTTGATATCATCTAACTCAGCTTTGTCTTTGCTGTCATGACGAATATAATCAATAAACTGATCGATGATGTTATTCATGTCTTCAATATCGCCTTCAATGCCCTCTTTCAAAAATTCATCTTGTTGAGAAATCATTTCAGTGGCTAAGCGAATACGGGTTAATGGTGTTCGTAAATCATGCGATATACCAGCCATCAATAAATTTCGGTCGTCTTCAAGTTGTTTTATACCTTTCGACATACGGTTAAAAGCACGAGTTACCGCGACAATTTCAGTAGTGCCTCGTTCAGTTAGTGGCTCTGGAAAATCACCACGTCCAACATCAAGCGCAGCATGTTGTAAGGCACTGAGTGGGCGATTAAGTTGTCGAACAAAAACCCAGCCTCCAACGACACTTAAAATACCTAATATCATTAGCACAAAAATAAGCGGTGAAAAGTTTTCTTCTTCTAAGCCATTGATAGGTATTTTAACCCAATATTTAGGTGCTTGAGGCGGGCGTATCCAAAATAAATATTCATCTCCCTGGGAGATCCTAACTTCTGCTGGTCCCCCTAATAGATCAGACATTTCATTAGAACGAAAGGCATAATATACCGCATCTTGCAGACCTAGCTTCATTGCAGCGGCTTCACGATAAACACCGATACCAGTTTCTCGTTGAAACGCTTCTCCCATGGCAGGGCTTATCGCTTCATCCTCAATATCAATAAAAACCACCCGAACTTGCTTTGCTAATAGTTGGTTTACTTGTTGAGCATTCGGTTGAATGATATATATCGACATTGAGATGAACGACACAACTTGGTTAATTAATAACAAAACTCCAATTAAGAGTACTGTTTGACCAAAGGCACTGCGGGGTAATATTTTCATAAACCACTACTACGGTGAGAGTTTTTTCCATGCATTTTAAAGTCATACCACTGATGTTTTTGAACATTCGTTCTGGTGAAAATTATTTAAAGCAGCAAAACCTTACACAGTAAGGTTCATGGGTAAGCTGATAACGTGGGTATTTCAAAAATTAAGCAACAGATTTTCCTTCTGGCACAAATACATACCCTAAACCCCAAACGGTTTGTATATAACGAGGTTTTGCAGGATCTATTTCCAGCATACGTCGTAAGCGTGAAACTTGTACGTCGATACTACGCTCTAATGCAGAGTAGTCTCTACCACGAGCCAAGTTCATTAGTTTATCACGCGATAATGGCTCACGTGGATGGGTGATCAGCGCTTTTAACACCGCAAACTCACCACTAGTTAAAGGCATATTTACATCTCCCTTCACCATTTCTCGAGTAGCAAGATTGAGCTTATAATCTCCAAAAGAGATAACATTTTCTTCTTGAGAGGGTGCGCCTGGAGCTTCTTGCACTCTTCGACGTAGTACAGCTTTTATTCGCGCCAGTAATTCACGCGGATTAAAAGGTTTAGGCATATAATCATCAGCGCCAAGCTCTAAGCCAATAATACGGTCAACTTCATCGCCTTTCGCTGTTAGCATAACAATAGGAATATCATTGGAATTTTGGCGTAAGCGACGACATATTGATAACCCATCTTCGCCTGGTAACATTAAGTCGAGTACTAATACATGAAAATTTTCGCGCTCTAGTAGTCTATCCATTTGCTCTGAGTTTGCAGCACTACGCACAACAAAGCCTTGCTCAACTAAATACCTCTCCAGTAAAGCGCGCAAACGCATATCATCGTCTACTACCAAAACCTTCGGTGTTTCATGTCCCATAATATTCGTTCCACTTTTATTTTTAAACTTATGTTAACTATAAGTCATATTACTTCAAATATAAAAAACTGTGCAGTGCCAACCGGCTAGCATTTGTTACAAATTATGTTTCACATTGGTTTCGCTAATTGAATTACTTACTTTGGTTAATTATTGTGGGAGAATACGCGCATGAGAATTTGGAACCATTTTCACAAAGTCCCCCTGAGAGTTTTACGCATTAGTAAAAGGCGTAATATCATCCGACTAAAACGCAGTATGGTTAAAGTTAAAATAGCCTTAGCGCAAGAAAAAGTCGAAACAAGAGCAATGCTTAATATTTACAAACGCTACACAAAGCGTGATGCAAGTGCTGAAGAAATGCGTATTGCTAATCAACAATTTGTTGATATTTTAAAAGGTCTCGGCATTGGAATTTTCGCTATTTTACCCTTTGCCCCTATCACTATTCCGTTAATGATAAAAATTGGTCGCTTGGTTGGCGTTGAAATTTTGCCTAGTGCATTTGTCGATGACAAAAAACCACCTAAACTTTAACTTTAACTTTAACTTTAAACATTATTGTAAATAATTAATGGCTTGGTCAGTAACACACTGAGTAAAACTTTTTTTTCGCTCACTTCTTGATAGTTCGTTGATACTTTGCGTGACTAAGCGCATTTTTTGCTGCTTTTCCTCAGCAGGTAAGTTCGCCAATTGCTCATGAAAACACCCTTTCAAACCATAATTTAACGCGGTGTCTGATTTAGGTGACTCCCCAGCTAAACAGGTCATTAACTTTTCAGCTAAAGTGTTTTTATCCATTTGTGTAATTAACATTTTAATCGTTTGATTTTCATTTATTTGCTTTTGTTGCTGACAGCTAAATAGCATATCAGCCACTGCAACAACAGGAATAAGGGCTTCATGCTGAGCACCGAATCGTGCTTTTAACCATTGGTTTCTATCAAGTGTTTGGCTTTGTGTTGCATGCGAAGGTGCACTAAAAACGAGCAAAACGATGCTGAGTAGCAAGTAGTTAAAATCACTGTCTTTTTGACTAAATATTTTCTTGAACATATACAAACCCTAGCGTATTGAATGAATTAAATCTCTTAAAATGAACAGTAACTCAATGCGATAATCTTAGTGAATTTAGTCTCTGATGGTTAAACATAAACGGTCAAATTTTGTTAATACGCATTAACGTGGTTAAATAATGGCAAATAAAGCTTAACCATTGTTGATTATATCGTGATAAAAAAATTTAAAATATGCTGTTTTCTTATAACTGTCATGACTTTTTCAAGTCAGTTGTTGGCTACTGATAATGTTAACGCAAGTACTGCCACTAATACAATTGAGTTATTAGACCAGCACTTAAAAAACGAATTAGGTAACGTTGTGTACGTAGATTTTTGGGCCTCTTGGTGTATTCCATGCCGTAAGTCATTTCCGTGGATGAATAGCATAAAAGCGCAGTATCAGGCGCAAGGGTTAACCATCATCAGCATTAACTTGGATCATAGCCGAGCATTAGCCGATGAATTTCTAAAGGAATTACCAGCAAATTTCCCGGTTATTTATGATCCTAAAGGCTTAATAGCGAGAAAATATCAACTGAAAGGTATGCCCAGTAGCTTTATTGTTAACCGACAAGGGCAAATTGTCAGTGCACATGTCGGTTTTAATCAAATTAAGCAAGAAGCCTACGAAAGTGAGATCAAAACGCTTTTAAATGCGCAATAAAAGGCGTTATATAATCATAGCAAACTAAATTTTCTAACCTCAGCTATCTACTCCAATGCTCTAAACTCAATAGATGCTGTGAACCAAATTTATGATCTTTTAAAAACAAAAAGCGAGCTCAAGGCTCGCTTTTTTAATCGTTAATCATAAACTTAGAAGCTATATTTATAACCTAAAGTTACGCTACGTGGCTTACCGGCCATAATTGAACCATGTGCACGTGTTGCCATATATTCTTTATCAAGTAAGTTATCTACATTAAAAGTAATTTCTTGATTGTCTGCAATATTATAATGTGCAGCTAAGTCGACCACTGTTCGGCTCTTTATGGTTTCACTCGGTATGGTTGCACCTTGGCCAGCTGTTGTGCGCATTTCATCCATGTAACGTAATAAAATATCACTACGCCAATTTTCACCTAATAGACCAACACTAAATTGTAATTGGTTTGCTGGTACGTAAGGTAATTCATCACCAACAGCAACATTACCCCAAGTGTCTAAACCTGAGTCAAAGGCGTTTTGAAACTCTGTGTCGGTAAATGTATATGTTAAGTCGACAGGAATTGTGAATTCACCTGCGTTAAATTCATAACCTGCTTTAGCTTCTAGGCCTGAAACTTTAACTTCACCCGCATTGTATTGATTACCAATAAGCTCTTCGTCACAGCCTTGGCTTGCCGTACAGTTGCCATGCATGTTTTCGTAATCAGAATAGAAATATAAGGCTTCTGCACTTAACGCGCCTTGGTTAAAGCGCATGCCTAGTTCATAGTTAACACTTTCTTCATTTTCAGATTTATCGTTACCCGGTGCTGGTGGAGCGAAACCTTTTTGTACGCCACCAATAATAACTAAATCAGTATTTACACGGTAAGTAACAGCAAGTGACGGCAATAAAACATCAACATCGTTGCTAACATCTTTTGACAGTGGTTCATTTCTATCAATAACGCCTTTTGCCCAATCTTTACGCGATATGGTCATATCTTCGTAACGTAAGCCCGCATTTATAATGAAGTCACCTATCGTGTACTCATCATGAATAAATAATGCAATAGCTTTAGCTGAATCGATACGATTTGAGTCAGTACCTTGAATACCGGCATCAGTTAAGGTCATTTCATAATCAGTGTTATCTAAACTATAAGTATCAACCCACTGAAAGCGATCCATACTGTCTTCATGATAACGAGCACCAAATTTAACTTGATGTGCCCCAAAATCTGCATCTAAAACGGTTTGTATACCTTGAGATTCGTAAACACGGCTATTAGCTTTAACTTCAACACTGATCTCATCACTTCCGAATGTACCATTATCAAATGCAGACGCGTCATCAATGCCACCGTCACTTAAACTTTTATCATTAATCTTATTGGTTTTATACCAGTTGCGGCTGAATTCATTGTAGTAAGCTGAAGTACCTAAAACAAAGCGATCAGATAATTTAATGTGGTGATTTACTTGGAATTGTTTATGACTAGTATCCATGTTATCAAGTTGAGACGCTGAGTAGCGAGAGTATGGATTGGTTTTAAAATCACTCTCAGTTAAGCCCATATAAGTTTCATCAGAGTTTTCATCTGAATACTTTAATTTAAACTCTAACTCTTGGTAATATTTTGCATCGGCATCGCTATTAATAAGCACTTTCGCCATGATGTCATTTTTAACAAAGCCCGTGTCATCACCGGTATGATTTACATCTTTAAAACCATCAGCTTGATAGCGAAACACTTCGAACAATGACGATACATTTTTGCCAGCACCACCAACATAAGCATGGGCTTTAGCAAACCCGTCTTCGCCAGCACTTAAGTTTACTTGTCCTGCAAGGTCCTCGTTTGGAATACTACGAGAAATCATATTAACTACACCACCAGTTGTGCGTGGACCATACATAGCACTTGATGTACCTTTAAGCACTTCAATTTGCTGCATACGACCAGCAGTTGGGAAGTAGTAAGCAGATGGTGCTGAATAAGGCGCTGGAGCCGCCAATACGCCATCTTCCATAATAGTAATTTTTTCACTTCGGTTTTGACCAGTACCACGCATACCAATATTTGGTCGCAAACCGTAACCATCTTCTTCTAGTACATAAACGCCAGGGACTGACGTTAATGTCCGCATAATATCGGTAAAGTCGAATTTCTCTAATTCAGCTTGAGAAATCATGTGGGCACTGCCCGGTACATCATTTACCGCTTGGGCATTACCAAAAATAGCTAAATGCTCGATTTCATCAGCTGCTACAGCAGTATTCGCAATAGCACTAACAACAGATAAAGCAATCAAAGCAGGCTGAAAAAGAGGTGAAATTCGCATAAATAAACCTATAAAAGAGACAATTATTTTAATTGCCCGCATTTAATCACGAAACTAAATAGGAATCAATATCATTTGCATTATTTATTGTTATATTTTTTGATATATATAATTTCAATAAGTGCGGTAGTCGTTCTGTATTTTAAAGTCCCATAATATGGCGAATGGCTTCGTTTACCTGCGTTACATTAAACTTCTCTTCAACCATTGCGCGACTAGCATTCGCCATTCGCTGCCATAGTTGCGGGTTTTCTATAAACCAAATCATTCGCTTGGCCAATTCATCTACATTTCGAGTTGGCACTAACCAGCCATTTTCGCCATTAACTACCGTATCTCTGCAACCAACAGCATCGGTAGTCAATATGGGTCGTCCTATACTCATCGCTTCTAATACCGTTCTGGGTAAACCTTCATGATAAGAAGGTAATGTGTATATATGGCAGGCTTTTATATAAGGTTTAACGTTATCTGTTTCTCCTAAGTAATCTATATTTCCTTGGGCTTGCCACTGAGCGACTTCGCTAGCGCTGATTTTATCTGGCGAACTATCGTAAGGGCCTAACACTTGAAACTTAACGTTAGGGTAACTTTTTTTAACTATTTCAGCTGCGCCAGCAAATTCTCTTATGCCTTTATCACCTAACAAACGAGCAATCAGTAAAAAAGTAGTTTCTTGCTCAGGGAAAGGTTGCTGCTGATACGCCGTAATATCAACACCAGAGCCAAATACACGATGGCACTTTTTTTCATCCGCTAATTCTAATTCAACAAATAGCTGTCGATTATCTAGGTTTTGAAAAATAATACTTTTTGCATTCGCTAATGAGTATTTATATAAGCGTTTAACAATAACGTTAACGGCATTACGAGCAAAACCACCACTTTCAAAAGCGTAGCCAAGACCTGTGATCATAGCGTTAAAGTTTTTGAAGCCGATTAAACGAGCCGCAATCCCTCCCCAAATAATCGGTTTTATAGTATAAGCAAGCACGTGATCTGGCTGTAAAGTTTTTAAGGCTTTTTTAATCTCGAAGAGCGTTTTCAGGTCAGCAATCGGGTTTACGCCATTGCGCTCAACTGAATAAGGTTGAAAAGTAGCGCCAAGCGCTTTAATTTCGGCGATTACATCTATCGAAGCCTGTGCAGTCATCACCGTAACCTGATGCCCTGCGTTAACAAATTTACGGATCAAAGGTCCACGAAATCCGATAATTGAGTTGGGATACGCGCCAATAATTACTATTTTCAAAATACTACCTTAAGGGAGTTAAACGAATAAAAGTTTACGCCAGCTGGTATTAACGTTTTACCAAGGTCACCAGCTGAAACACTTTGCTTATGACCTTCTAAAGACAAAACGATTTAATTTTTGGCGTTCACTTGGGACTAAGCTAATAAAATAACTAAACACTGCATAAATAAAACCGGTCAACCCACAGGCGATAAACAGTCCAAACCAACTTGCTGATACATAATCTGAGACCAAGAATGCTGTCATTAAGGTCAGTAATATTGCGGGTATAGAATAGCGTAAAAACTCTCGATATAAATGCCACATGTTTAGCCCAATAACGCGGTATAAATAAACATTCACCATTAATAGCTCTCCTACAAATAGGGCAAATGCTGTTCCCCATGACGCACCAACCATACCTATTTTTTTCACCAATATAATCGAGATAATAATATTCGCCATTGCAGTTACCAGTAATAACAAACTGCGAATCTTATGTTTATTAAGCCCTTGTAATACCGCGTTAGTAGATGTTTGAGCTAGCACAAACATCAGCGGCACCATTGAAATTAATGCAACCCAATAGGCTTGTGAAAACTCAGCGCCAACAAATAATTGAATAAATAACTCACCAAAAGCAGCAAAAACTACAAAAACATAGCCTAGCACTATCATTTGATAGCGACCGATAATACAAAGTTGAGCCATTAGCACAGTTTTCGATACTTCTTGTTTAACCATTTGCACTATTTTTGGCGTAAATATATTAGAAATAGCGCTAGCAAAAGCAATAAAGCTGAAAAGCAATTGGCTTCCTATATTAAAGATACCCAAAGTTTTACTGTTCGTAAGCGTACCAATAATCAAGTTGTCTACGCGCCAATTAATTTGGTTAACAATGACATTAAGCGCAATAAAAGATGAATAAACAAATATCTCTTTCAAGGTGGCTTGGTCAGGTAGTTTTGCCTTAAATTCAATATCAATATTGCGTTTGATATACAAAAAACGAATGAGGCTATGGAGTAAGTTGGTTACAGTATCTACAACAACGATTGCCAACACACCAAAGCCGGCTTCTAAACAGCCAACAACAATTATACAGCGCGCAACAAATACCAATATTTCAGTGCTTTTTTGAAAACGAAAACGTTGATAGGTACTGATAATACCCGTCAGTGAATTACTCATTAAGGTAATCACGACATTAATCAACAACACTAAAAATGCCGACTGCAATAATTGAATTTCAGCTAAAGTCATTGACTGCTGAAATATCGCTGGCAATTTAAACCAAATAATCAAACCAATAGCGACAACACATAATGCCAAGGCACCATATATAACAACAATACTGCTGATAAATTCTGACTCTTTAGCTTTTTCGTTATTAGCTTGATATACAGACAAAAAGCGAATAGTGGTATTTGCTAAACCAAACTCTAAGACAATTAAGTAGCCTGCTAACGCGGAAACTAAGCTGTAAATACCATAATCACTCACTCCTAAGTGATTTATAATAAAGGGGATTAAAAGCAAAGCAGCGACATTTCGAATGGCTATTGAACCATAACTTAATAAAATGCCATTACGCCTTTCACGGCTCAAGTTTGTCATTTAAGATTCTTTTCTGTATGTGTTGTAAACGATCAACATTAAAATAAAGTAGCTACTATATTTTCCTAAATTTTGCAGGCTAAAGCAGTACAACAAAAATACTAGAATAGGCAGCCAAGCTAAACGAAAAATATGGTTACTGGCTACACGGTTTCTTTCCGCCCTAAAGCCGAAGTAGATATAAGTCGCAAACAAAGTGAAACCTATTACACCAAAACTTATTATTATTTCAAGCAAGGTGTTGTGCGGCCCAACGACTTCATCAAATAAACCGGCCTGTAAAAAGTAATGGTTATAATATGTTAAGTAACCATTAATACCGGCACCAAACAACACAAAGTTATAAGGTAAATCAAGAAATAGTTGCAGGTAAGCTTGCAATATATCACTACGAGAGCCTGTTAAGTCGGATAAATTATTACCACTGAACCTAACAAATATATCTAAGTCTCCGATAAACGATGCTCCGCTTATCCAATACAAACAAAACAAAATCAACAAACAATTTAATAACAAAAGCAGACGAACAAACATATCGCCGATCGCTGAACGAAAATAAAAAATAAAATAGGTCAGTAAACTTAACGTCGCCACAATAAAAAAACTGCGAGATACAGTCAGTGCGCCAAATGCTAGCATTAGAAAAATAATGACAAAGGTAGATCTAGGTATATTTGCTCGAGGCACTATAGGTAAATAGAAATAAATCAGCAATAAACAGAACAACCCGAAGTTATTAGGATCACCCGCCCCACCTGAAAAACGGGAAATAGTACTTAATGACTGTGCTCCTAAAGGCACAAAATACTGCTGCATTAAACCAAAAAAAGTTGACGTTATAACACCACATAATAATGCAAAACGTAATTGTGAAAATGAACAATACTTATTTTTATCGAACAATAGCAAAGACGTAAAAATAAAGAAAACTGACCAACGCAACGTAACAAAAGAGGCCATTGCGGGGTTATATAAAATATGCATAAACTCATAAACGAGTACCAACAACATCAATAACAAACCAGGCTGTGAATACTGAGTTTGAGCAACATGAGTCAGCAAATATCGACCGAACATCGCCAAAAAAATACACGTGAGTAACGAAATTGAAATATATGGTGATTGGGTAAAGACCTCAGTACAAGGCAGTAAAAAAAAGGCAAGTTGAATACTACGCCCAAACGGCAATAAAAAAGCACAGGCTACACCAATCACAACAACACATAATAACAATGGCGCACTATTCGTAATGCCATACAATGCGACCAATAAGCCACATAGCACAATTTCAACATTCAGTAATCGTGCTAATTTATGAACTATCATTCAAGGGCACGCGCGTTGTAAATATTGGTTAACTGCGCGAGTACACTTTCAGTAGAGAAGCCTCTAACAAAAAAAGCATCAGTAATTTTTTCAGGAGGTAAGTCAACAGAAGGCAATTTATTTAACTGCGTAAGCCAAGGAGAAAGATCATCAAGTGAGTTAAATGAAATTAATTCGAGCCCCATATCAGACGCTTTCACGATGGTATTGGAAATTAAACACGGTAAAGCGGCAGCTTGAGCTTCTAATAACGCCACCGATATACCTTCGAATAATGACGGCATAATAAAGCTGTCGGAAACTTGTAATAGGTTTGGTATTTCAGGTGTTGCAGGTAATAAAGTAAAACGAGATTGTAAGTTTTTTTGCTGTATTTTTTCCAAAAAATCTATTTTTAATGGCCCTTCACCTACACAAACAAAATGTACTGATGGATCGAGGCTTTTATCTTGCGCTAGTTGTAATAAGAACTGATGATTTTTAACGATTGAAAAGCGACCAACATGTAGCACTAGTTTTTTATTGTTCGGTAATGAAAACTGTTTTTTTATTGCTTGATGATCGCTAGCTTGTGCTAAATAACGTTGCACAGAAATAGCATTGTTAATCACCGTAAAGGGTTTGTTACCATATAAAAACTCCCCAGCTTGTTTACCACACGCTAAATGTACATTACTTGCACGAGTAACTAAGGCTTTAAAAAGTGCCATAAATGGCAACAAAAACTTATTTTCAACACCGCTAGTATGAGAATGACAAACCCGCACTTTTACACCCTTTTGCTTAGCAAGCCAAAGTAGTACGCCATTTTTAAAGCTATTATGCACATGCACAACATCATAACTTTGTGTATCTGACAGGATTTGGTTCACCGCTTTTAAATGCTGAAAAGGCTTTTGCTTAATGGTAGGAATAATATGAATATTACCCCCAAGCGCTAAGATTTCTCCTCTTAATGGACCATCATTAAAACTGATAAAATCAAATTGGTATTTATTAGCATCTAAGTGGCGAAACCAATTCATCACCACAGACGATATTCCACCTAAGGTTAATGCAGGAATAACCTGCAGTATTCTAATTTTTTTCATGGCGTAAATATGCATCCAAATAACGCTGACGCGTGGCTGACAAACTGTAGCCACGATGATCGAATTGTTGGTCGATAACAGCTTTACTGACCGGAGCTAATAAGGCTTGTGCTTGAATAGCTTTAGACCATTGTGCAAGCGGCTCACTCAAATCAACAAAGTGACATAGCCCCAAACCAATATCCGCTTCTTGAGGAATAGCCGCCGATAACACACAAGGTAATCCCGCGGCTTGTGCTTCAAGCGCTGCTACACCAAGACCTTCACTTTTTGAGGTCATCACCATAACATCAAATAGAGACAACAATTGTGCAACATCGGCTCTTTTACCCCAAAACCTAACGTGTTTTTCAATTTTCAAACGTATAACGCTTGCTTGTAAGCTTTCAAGTAACTCGCCATCTCCAATTAAGTGCAAACAAATATCCTGCCGCTCTTGCACTAATTCACTGATCATAACTAACAAAAAATCATGATTTTTTACTGCATAAAAACGTCCAACACAAACAATATTAAGCAGATTTGGATCAAGTCCAAATTGCACCTTTTCTTCTGTGCCACTATCGTGTTTATGTCTTATTTTACGAAAATCAAAAGCATTGGGTACAACATCGAACTGCGCTTTTTTGGGATTTTTACCGTACAGAAAAAATCCTGCATCAGTTGAAATAGCAAAACGAGTGGTGGCAAACATAGCACTTAATAAACGTCCTACTGACAACATAACCCTAGAGGATAAGTTATTCGCACCGGTGCTAGTATTACGAGCATGGGTTATTCTCGCTGAAATACCTGCCAAAAAAGCAATAAAAACACACAAGCCAGAATAGTAAGAGGTATGAGCATGCAGCGCGGTGTACTGAGGTTGAGTTTTTAATAATTGATACAATTGCCAAAGATTTTTTACGATACCATCGCGCGGGCTATCAATAACATGAATGGTGCCTCCTTTGGCAACAACTTCATCAGCAAAGTAACAATGCTCATCAGTCATAATAACAAAGTCATTCAACAATACATCGGCATCTTGGCTACGAAATAAATCCATAATGCGGCTTTCTGCTCCGCCAAGATTTAAATTCATAAAAACATGCAAAACACGCTTTTGCGCAGTTTTATTCAACATAATATTATTCAGCCTTTATAAACGAACTTGGCTGGAGATAAAACTAACATGAGGTGAGCAGCAACGTAATAAATGATATAAACGAACAACAGCGTGCATAAGGAGACTTAGATATGAAAATCAATTTGTTATTATTGTACTGTTCAATTTACTCCTGTTATATTGGAAAATAAAGTCAAAAAGCAAAAACGGAACATTGCAGCTTTCAATTTCCTGAGTGCTGACTACTTATTATGTATAAAATAATCAAACGAACTATCGATATATTAGCGAGCTCAATAACGCTAATTCTACTCTCACCCCTATATTTCATTGTTGCTCGCAAAGTCGCTAAAAACTTGGGTAAACCTGTGCTATTCAGTCAACAAAGGCCAGGGTTGAATGGCCAGATATTTATCATGAAAAAGTTCCGTTCCATGCGCGATGCGCAAGACAAAAATGGTTATGTTTTACCTGACGAGGAGCGTTTAACACCCTTTGGCATAAAACTAAGAAAATCTAGTCTCGATGAACTACCTGGACTTTGGTCAGTATTAAAAGGCGATATGAGCTTAGTTGGACCAAGACCCTTATTGGTTGAATACTTGCCCTTATATTCCACAAAACAAGCCAGAAGGCATGACGTGAAGCCCGGTATTACAGGTTGGGCACAGGTCAACGGCCGAAATGCTATCAGTTGGCAAGAAAAGTTCGAGCTCGATATTTGGTATGTCGAAAATCAATCTTTATGGTTAGATATTAAAATTATATTCCTCACCGTTAAAAAAGTATTTTCACAAGCGGACATTAGCGCCGAAGGGGAAGTAACAATGAGTAAGTTTACAGGCCAATTATGAAAAAAAATAAAACCTTAGTCATTATTGGTGCTGGTGGCCATGGCCTTGTTGTTGCCGACTGCGCTTTAAGTATCGGTTACTATAGTGACCTTATATTTCTCGACGACTGTTTAGAAAAACTTGACGATAAAAGCCAATGGCAAGTATCTGGGCCGATAGCGAGTTGGCCTAATTATAGCGAAAATGCTGATTTTATCGTTGCTATTGGCAATAACACAATGCGCGCGAGTTTATTACAACAGCTGTCTGCTAAGCATTGTTGCATAGCAACATTAATTCATCCTACCGCCTTTGTTAGTCAACACAGTACTATCGGACAAGGCGTGGTTGTTTTTGCCAATGCCGTGGTAAATATTGGTGCTCGTATCGACGAAGGCTGTATTATTAATACCGCCGCTACTATCGATCATGATTGCCATATTCAAGCTTGTTGCCATATTTCTCCAGGGGTTAATATCGCTGGTGGGGTTAATGTTGGCAAAGGCTCTTGGTTAGGAATTGGAAGTTGTGTCGTCGAGTATATTACGATTGCTGAAAACACCCAATCTGGCGCAGGGGCGGTGCTAACCAAGTCAACCCAAAGTAATCAACTTTATGTCGGGGTTCCTGCCCTCGCTGTTCGTTCACTTATTTAAATTTTATAGGATCACCCGTGCTCAATACCCAACTATCTCCATGGCCTAGCTTTAGCGAAGAAGAAATTGCAGCTGTTAGCCAAGTATTACGATCAAATAAAGTGAACTATTGGACTGGCGAACAAGGGCGAAAATTTGAAAAAGAATTCGCTGCATACACCGATAGTAAATATGCAGTGGCCGTCGCCAATGGCACCTTAGCATTAGACTTAGCTTTACATGCATTAGGCGTTAGTAAAGGTGATGAAGTTATTGTGACTTCAAGAACTTTTATCGCTTCAATCAGTAGCATTATCAACGCGGGTGCCACACCCATTTTTGCCGATGTAGAACTTGATAGCCAAAATATAAGTGCAGCCACAATCAAAGCGGTAGTCACTCAAAAAACCAAAGCTATTATTTGTGTTCACTTAGCCGGTTGGCCTTGTGAAATGGACGATATAATGGCACTTTCAAAGCAAAATAGTCTTTATGTTATAGAAGATTGTGCACAAGCACATGGCACAAAATATAAAGGTAAGTCCGTTGGTAGCATCGGGCATATCGGTGCTTGGTCATTTTGCCAAGATAAAATAATGACCACAGGTGGAGAAGGAGGCATGCTCACCACCAATGACGAAGAACTCTGGCGCAAAGCATGGGCTTTTAAAGATCACGGAAAGTCTTATGCCGCCGTTTATGAAAAACAGCACCCTCCTGGTTATCGTTGGTTACATGAAAGTTTTGGCACCAACTGGCGACTCACTGAAATGCAATCAGCTCTTGGCCGCATTCAGCTTACACGTATGCCCACTTGGACTAAGCTACGTAATGACAATGCTGAAAAAATATTTCAAGTATGTCGACAATACCCTTGGTTAATTGTACCGAATGTGCCCGACAATATCGTACATGCTTATTACAAATGTTATGTATTTGTTGATAAAAACAAGTTACCTAAGGGTAGTTCTCGTGACAACATCATCACCACTATTAACGAGTTCAATGTGCCTTGTTATTCAGGTAGCTGTTCAGAAGTTTATAAAGAAAAAGCATTCGATAACACCGATTTACAACCTAAAGTGGCGTTAAAACATGCACAACTCCTCGGTGAATCAAGTTTAATGTTTCTAGTTCATCCAACATTGACCAATATCGAAATGAATAACGTTTGCCAAGCTCTGACCCAAGCACTTGATAATATTGATAACAATACATAGGGCGCTGTCTCGATAGTTAGTATTTACATCATTTGTTAAATTAAGTAATGACAATGTAACTATATGTTGCAAGAATACCTACCAAAGATCGTTGATGCAGTTTGCATTAAAAACGGCGTGTTGTAGGGTACATTTTCATGGTTAGACGAATTGACTTAATTCCAAGTTCAATTAAGTTGTTATTGGCATTAATATACGATTTATTTTCATTGGCAGTAGCATTTTATTTTGCTTATATCATTCGATTAGGCATCGAAAATATTGATTTCTCCCGCAATGAAAACATTGCATTTATTGCGGTGGCAACATCAACACTGGCGCTATTTTATACCTTCGATGTGTACAGCTCTTTTGTCCGGTTTTTTAATGCAAAAGCCTTTCTTAAAGTTCAAATATTATTAATTATTGCCTGTGCTATTTTCTATTTAAGTGACTTTGTATTCGACACCTTTATCCCACGATCAGTCCCTATTGTTTTTTTTGTGCTTGCAAGCATACAAATTGCTGGAGCGAGAGCTTTAGTGAGTTTAATTTCTAGAAAACATCTATTTGATGAACGTGAAGGTGTCGTCATTTATGGCGCGAGCAGTGCTGGCAGACAACTGGTACATGCATTATCTCAAGGTAATAAGTATCAGCCATTAGCATTTTTAGATGAAAAAAAACGCTATGTTGGCCGCAGAGTGTTAGGGCTAAAAATTCATTCTCATCAAAATATAGCAAAGCTGATCAAAAAGCATGGTCAGTTCAAAGTATTAATTGCAATACCCACCGTTGATCCCGCTCGCTTGAAACAAATAGTCGCTCACCTAGAGCCATATGCACTCGAGCTATTAATTGTGCCTGACATGTCAGATATCGTATCAGGTAAACGTAATATCGATGAACTAAGAGAAGTTTCAGTTGATGAATTACTCGGTCGTAAACCTGTAAAACCTATTGCTAAATTACTGAGCGCAAATATTACCGACAAAGTCGTTATGGTTTCTGGCGCGGGTGGTTCAATTGGTAAAGAACTGTGTAGGCAAATAGTACTAAATAAGCCTAAAGCACTGATACTGTTAGATGTTAGCGAAGCCTTATTGTACGAAATCCATCAAGAATTAAGTGAAACATTAGCCGAAAAACAAAATTTCCTGCATGTTGAGCCATTAATAGGCAACGTGCAAAACGGCATGTTAATGAGCCATATTTTTAATAAGTACAAAGTACAAACTATTTACCATGCCGCTGCATACAAGCATGTACCTATGGTTGAGAACAATGTTATTGCGGGTGTAACTAATAACGTTTTAGGAACTTACGAAATAGCCCAAGCAGCCATTTATTGCGAAGTAGAAACCTTCGTACTTATTTCTACTGACAAAGCGGTAAGACCCACCAATGTCATGGGAGCAACTAAACGCCTAGCAGAGTTAGTTCTGCAAGGTTTTGCTAAAAAAGACCATAACACGCGCTTTATTATGGTGCGCTTTGGCAATGTATTAGGCTCATCGGGTTCGGTAGTACCGCTATTTAAAAAGCAGATCAAACGTGGCGGTCCTATAACAATTACTCACCCCGATATTATTCGTTACTTTATGACTATTCCTGAAGCAGCACAGTTAGTTATTCAAGCTGGAGCAATGGGCACTGGCGGAGATGTTTTTGTATTAGACATGGGTAAGCCGGTAAAAATAGTCGACCTAGCGTATAAAATGACGCATTTAATGGGTTTAACCGTTAAAGATGAAGCAAATCCCCTTGGAGATATTGCAATAGAGTTCAAAGGTTTACGCCCTGGTGAAAAGCTTTTTGAAGAATTACTTATTGGTGATCAGGCTAGCAAAACCGAACATCAACGTATTTTAACCGCCAACGAGCGATCATTGCATCATAGTGATGTCGCAAAAATAATCGTTCAACTAAAAGATGCGATGTGTGAGGAAGACGAAGCTAAAATTCGTCAAATCCTGATCGCAGCTCCACTCGACTATAAGCCAACAGTTGAAACTATAACTAAAGAAAAAGCACAACTGCGTGTTTGTACTCATGTCGCGTAAATTTATTCACTGAGTTTACGCAGCATGCCTAGTATTTTTGTGGTGGTTTCATCAACATTAACCATGCGCTAGCGTAATCAGGTAAATCTTTATTGGCTTGATGGTAATCTTCCCAGCCAAAATAACTATCGACTAATAAGTCGAGCTGAAATAAATTATTATCAAATGCACCACCTTGATCTGACAGTACGCCTAAACGCGATATTTCTTCACCTGCTTGTTTATAACTCACCATAAACAATTTGCCTAAGCCAAGCTGATCAACATTACCGGCAAAAGAAACTTGTGGCCTGATCGCAATTTTACTCTCAAGTGTTTCTCCATAACCCATGATGCTGGGGACTTCTGAAAAATACCAATAACGTGCTTGGTCACGCTTCCCTATTGCATAGTCGTAAGCAATGCCGTTATTACGATGCACATTAAAATAGCGTCGTTGACCATTAACTTCTACAACCCCGGTACCCTGCAACAACACATCATGTAGCGCTTCCTCAGTTAGCCAAATTAATGCTTTAGCTAATTTTTTTTCTTCTAACACGCCAGCAATCACTTCTTGGCGAGTAAATTTATTGCGCGTAATAGTTAAGTCATTGTTCGCCTCAGCTAACGTTAAGCCTGTTTCATCATAAGGTAGCGAATACAACGCCTGATTATACACAGCGGTTTTAACATTACTGGCGATCAATAATTTGGTGTAATACTTGGTTAAAAATATCTTGTCTGTAGGGATCGCATTTAACATGCTACTTTTTCTAGCATTCGTGCTTTTTAACGCTATTTTACGCGCCGTTGCAATATCAGGAGTCCAACGGTAAAAATCAAAATGAGTCGTTAAAAACTCTTGATCATGTAAACGACTTTGGCGCTTTTCCCGCACATCTTCTCGATACGTTTGGCAAATAAATTCAAGCGTTTGCTCTACTTTGACAAGCGTCACGCTTTCATCAAAAACTTTACCCGCATGAACAGCAAATTTATCTTCAGTGAACTGGTTTAAATAAGACTGGGTTTTATCTGCTACATCGCATAACTCGCTGGCTTTGAAACTTGCCATTTTTCCAAGCTTAGGCGCTTTATCAAGATTAAAAAATCCAGCTGGAGCTTGGGCAAAAGTATGAAAAGATATCGCTATAACAAACAATAAAGAAAAACAAAAACGCATAAGAAAAATCACTCAATGAAACCTAGCCCCATGGTATGACAATCACAAAAACTACGCTAGCGTAGACGCATATAAATAAGGATTAAATTCACCTTGATATTTTTTGTTACTAAATTCAATTATCAGTCATAGCCTTTTATTTTGCATTATGGGATAGTGATATTTGATAACAAATTCAATCAGCTTGCGCAGCTCACTTGTTATAAATTCATCATGGATGATGCAGTGAAAAAGGACAGACACAATGCGTTTAAAAGGGAAGTTAATTAAATGGCATGCAGATAAGGCTTATGGCTTTATTGCGCCAAATGGCGGTGGTAGCCATGTTTTCATTCATAAGTCGGCTTTTGAAAATCGACAAAGAGAACCACAAATTAAAGACGTAATTACCTTTTCAATCACCAAAGATTCAGACAATAGATACTGTGCTAGTGAAGCAACATTTTCAGGTGAGAAATTAAAAATAAAAAAGCCAAAAAAAATCAGTCTATTCTCAATTTTTTTATCACTCAGTTTCCTTGCTGTAATAATAATTGCTTCGTTTTTAGTTTATTTACCGCAAAAAATCATGCTGTTCTATGTTGCGCTAAGCGTTATAACCTTCCTAACTTACGCCTTCGACAAATCAAAAGCTCAGCGTAAAGTTTGGCGAATATCTGAAGGTACTTTACACATACTTGCATTAGTTGGTGGTTGGCCAGGCGCAGCATTAGCTCAACAACTGTTGCGACATAAGTCATCAAAGCGTGAATTTAGAAATGTTTTTTGGCTAACCGTGATCATTAACATGGGTGCGCTAATTTGGTTACTTACAGCAACGGGCACTAAATTTTTAGCGATGTTTAATTAAGTTTTTAGCGAAGTGAATTTGTGAATTTTCGACAATAAAGCCAGTGATATAAATCAATATTCATGAGATTTATATCACTGAAATAATTTTTACCTGCTCTCTAAATGTCGTTACTCTAATGGTGCTAATAACGACGTTAAAATATCATCTGTTAAGCTCAGTTTATTATCACTAACCTCTTCCGACAATAATGCTTTAGCTAACTCAGCCTTGTTTTGCTGTATGCGTTGAATTTTTTCTTCTATTGAGTTTTCAATAATATATTTATAGACAAATACCGGTTTATTTTGACCTATACGATGAGCACGATCAGTCGCTTGGTTTTCTACCGCTGGGTTCCACCATGGATCAAAGTGAATAACGGTATCGGCAGCGGTGAGGTTTAAACCTACGCCACCGGCGCGCAAGCTGATTAAAAATACCGGTACGTCACCACGCTGAAACTTATCAACTACTTCTTGTCTTTTCGTGGTTGAGCCAGTTAATTTAACATGGCCAATACCCGCATCTATTAACGCTTCTTCTATTAAACTCAGCATACTGGTGAACTGCGAAAATATTAATATTCTACGTCCTTCATCAATTTGCTCAGGCAATGTTTCCATTAAATAATCGAGTTTTGCTGATTGATTTACCTTTTTAGCGCCTTCAAGTGCCAGTAATTTAGGGTGGTTACACACTTGTCTTAATTTTAATAACGCATCAAGTACTTCAATCTGACTACGCTTTAACCCTTTCTCAGCAATAATATCTTTTAAGCGGCTATCCATCGCCAATCTTACTGACTCATAAAGCTCAGCCTGTTTACCCTCAATACGAAGCTTTTGAATAATTTCGGTTTTTGGTGGTAATTCAGTGGCAATTTTATCTTTGGTTCTGCGTAATATAAATGGTTTAATTCGCTGATTTAGCAACTGCTTACGGTCGTGATCAGCATGCTTTTCAATCGGCGTTCTAAAGAGTTTGGTAAATTGTCTTTGCCCACCTAAAAACCCCGGCAGTAAAAAGTTAAATTGCGCCCAAAACTCACCCAGATGATTTTCCATCGGTGTACCCGTCAAGCACAGTTTATGCTGTGCTTTAAGTAACAGAAACGCTTGATATAATTGTGTTTTAGTATTTTTAATATAATGTGCTTCATCAAGAATAAGGTAATAAAATGGTTGTTCTCGATAAAGGTCTAAATCTTTAATAATTAACGCATAACTGGTAATAATAATATCAACAGGTTCTTCACCGTCGTTGCGATCTAAACAATTAAAGTGCTGTTGACGTTTACTGCCATGCAAGACCTGATAAGAAAGCTGCGGGGTAAATTTTTCTATTTCATTAGCCCAGTTAAAAATAACACTGGTTGGCGCTACAATTAATACCGGCTTCGTTAATCGACCTTGCTGTTTTTCAATTAACAAATGCGCCAAAGCTTGAATGGTTTTACCTAACCCCATGTCATCAGCCAAAATACCGTTTAATTGGTATTCGCGCAAAAACTGCAGCCAGTTAAGCCCTTGATGCTGGTAAGTACGCAATGTAGCGTTTAAACCTTTTGGTACAGGTACGGTAGTGACTTGTTGAAAATCGCGGAGCTTGTCGGCCAATGATCTTAACTTACTTGTTCCTGTTGCGATCATGCCTTGATCGTCTAACATCGATAATGTTTGATGCCCCTGAAAGCGAGACAACTTTAATGTGCCATCACTGTTTAAAGCATTTGGCATAAACAATTCAATAAACTGTTTTAATAATGGCTGAACACTTTTATAGCGCAAAGCAACAAAATCACCATTGTCTAAATCAACATAAATGAGTGATTCTGGGGCAATCAGTTGTTCTTTTTCTTTATCAAGCAAAGCAGATTTTGGCAATTGCTCAATAGCGCCGAGCAAAATAGGGAACGCCGGCATTTTTTTACCATCAACGGTTAAGTTTAAACCTAAGGAGAAAAAATCATGATCGTCGGTTTCAATAACTTCTGCATCAAATATGCTGTCCGTTGAGAGTGCTTTATAGTAAAAATTATCCGCAAAACTTATATGCCAACCTAAGTCTTTTAGTAAAGGGACTTCTTGATGCACAAGCGCCTGCCAAAAAAATCGACCTTGCATTAACATTGAAAACTTAGGGGTTTTATTTTTATTTAAATAGTCTTCGTTAGTAAACGTGTAACGTTTTGGCTCAGGTTGTACACTAAATTTTAAACTCGTTAATTTATCAACAACGCTTTGCTCAAAGGCTAAATCCCTATAAAGCTTAACCTTGCCAGTACTTATGTTGTCTGGCGATACGGTTACATTTTTATCATGCGGGTTAACTAAGCTGCCTTGATACGAAAAGTTAACTTTTACATAACCCGTTTCTGGATTAGATTTTGACGGTGTCGAAAAGTGTAAATAAACCTCAGGTTTAGTTAACTCTTGTGAGAACTCTGTTTTAGGTTTTGGTAAACGCTGTACCGCATCGCCCAACGACATCGACAGCTTATTCATCACCCAAGGTAATTTATCTTCTTCAAAAATAGGAGAGTTGAGTAAGTCAGCTTCAAAATCACATTGGGTGTTGGTATTAATTTTGCCAAAACAGTTTTGTTCTTCGTCGTAATAACAAAGCGGTTGCGCTTTAACGATAAGAATATTAGTAGTTGGTTGATCAAAAACCAGTTTCAGCGTGTGTAAATGATTACCCAGCGCTTGCCATTGCCATTGTGCTTCTAAAGGAGCACCTAAGGTAATAGCTTCGTCTAAGTTGTAACTTGTTTGCCAAAAGCAGCGATTGGTTTTGATAATTTGTTCAAATAAATCAAAATACTTAATATTATCGCCAAATTGGTTGGTGCGCATAAGTTCAGTAAGTATCGCCACATCATCGTTATTCGCGTATGCACTATTAATTAAGGAGCTTGCCGAGTGCTCGGTGCTCAACGTTTGGCTCCAACCACCATTAACTTTAGATCGTGCAGATTTAATCGATAAAGTGAAATAGTCATCATCAATATAGCTATTAGGCTTTAAAAAATATAATAACGACTTTTGCAAATTATTAGGCTGATATCTCGTGGGTTGAGCTTGAAAACGATTTAGCCACTTTTCAATCACTTTTTCTGGCGAAGCTGTGCTGTTAGGGTCAAAGTGCTGATAAATAAAACTCTGCGCTAGTGCAGCTCCGTGTTTGCAATCACGACCAATATAACAATCACAAAAACTGGCAATATCACCATTTTTTCCTTCAAAAACTAAACGCGTTAAATAACTTGACTGATTTGCGCGTTCACTAGACACAACACCACGAATAGTTTCACCGTCAAGAGCACACGTTTTTACGCCTTGAGACTGAAAAATTCTCGTGCCTTTTTTCCATTCATTTTTACTAAAGTGTCGTTCAAGTAGTTCAGGTGTGAAGATATTTATTGCCATAGGGTTTTAATTATTAAGCATTTAAGTCTATTGGTAAGTTGAAAAGTTAAGACGTTATCTCTTCTCAAAGGATAAAAGTAGCAATAGTACTTTCAAGCACTATAACTAACAACGGATTACTCATATTTCATTCGAATAATACCATAACCACGGCTTATTCATAAGTACAGCATCAGCAATATCGTTAAAAATAAATTTAATTTCATGCTTTGTCCAATATAGACTCTGATTTTATGTTATCGAGAAGCACTTTATCTAACAGGCTTTAATGAAATTAACTTACTCTGTAGGCCATAAATACGCTAAAATAATACGCTATTGCCCTTGTTTTGAGCCTCGAGATTAATGACCACAGCGACTACACCAGCCAACTTTACACAACTTGGCCTTATTGAACCTATATTAGCTCGCTTATCTGAGCTTGAATATCTGCAACCTACACCAATTCAAGCGCGAGCTATTCCAAGTGTATTAGCCCGACGTGATTTAATTGCAGGAGCAAATACCGGCTCAGGTAAAACCGCCACCTTTGCACTGCCGATGTTGCAGCAAATACAACAGTTACAATCATCCAACACTGAAAAAAATAGTCAAACTAACAAGGGTAATTATGTTACCGGACTCATTTTAGTACCTACGCGTGAACTGGCAAAACAAGTGGCTGACAGCATTAAGTCTTATGCGGCACACTTTAACGGAAAAATTAAAACAGTCGCGGTTTTTGGTGGTGTGTCGGCCAATACACAAATGTTGGCATTACGTGGTGGTACCGATATTTTAGTGGCAACGCCGGGCCGCCTCCTCGACTTAATTTCAAGTAACGCGATTAAATTAGATAAAGTAGATACTCTAGTACTTGATGAAGCCGACAGAATGTTAAGTTTAGGTTTTACTGAAGAACTGTCTGCACTGTTAGCGTTATTACCCAATAAAAAACAAACTTTACTTTTTTCAGCGACATTTCCTGAGCAAGTAAAAGAATTAACCCAAAAATTGCTCAACAATCCCATTGAAATACAAGTGCAAAGTGCTGATAGCAGTACTTTAGTTCAACGTGTATTTACGGTAAATAAAGGCGAAAAAACCGCCCTTTTAGCACACCTAATTCAGCAGCATCAATGGCGACAAGCGCTTATTTTTGTCAATGCTAAAAATAGTTGTGAGCACTTAGCGTCAAAATTGTCTAAGCGTGGCATTACTGTTGAAGTATTTCATGGAGATAAAGGCCAAGGCGCGCGTAGTCGAGTACTTGAAGCCTTTAAATCCAGTGAGATTGATGTATTAATTGCCACCGATATTGCTGCCCGTGGTTTAGACATTGAAAAGCTACCGGTCGTGATCAATTTTGATTTACCTAGAAGCCCGTCAGATTACATGCATCGTATTGGCCGAAGTGGCCGAGCGGGTGAAGTAGGCTTAGCATTATCGCTGATTGATTATGAAGATTATCATCACTTTAGCGTTATCGAAAAGAAGCATAAAATTCGTTTAGAGCGTGAACAAGTTGAGGGTTTTGAAGTCGACGAAGCGCTTAATGACCAATTGTTAGCTCAATTACTCGCTGAAAGTAAGCCAATGGCAGCGCCAGAAGGAAGCGGTAAGAAAAAACGTAAAAAGAAAAAAACCATTAATGCTGATATCTGGGCCGGTCATTCAGAATCTGATTAGTTAAAAAAGATTAATTGGGTTTTTGCGGATGAACTAAGAGTACAACATTGATTCAAATAATTCAGACCGAAAGCCAATAATAATTAGCTAAATTAACAGCACTAACTTACTTTATAATTTAATCAAAGAGATCTCATGTTCGCTAATATTGCTCAACCTGCCGCCGACGAAATTGTTGAACTAATGGCACGTTCATCTAAAGATGACAGACCCTTTAAAGTAGATTTAAGCGTAGGTGTTTATAAAGATGCCAATAACAACGTACTGTTAATGCAAGCGGTGAAAGCCGTTGACCAGCAACTTGCCAATGCCGGGCGCAATAAAAGCTATGTGGGCTCAAAAGGTGATCTTGAATATGTGCAATTACTACAAGAGCTAGTATTTGCAAACCAAGCGGTTACAGGTTTCGTCAGTGGCGTACAAACAGCAGGTGGCAGTGGCGGTTTACGTGCTATTTTAGATTTAATTAAGCTAGCAAACCCTAAGGCTAAAATTTGGGTAAGCGACCCAACTTACGCCAACCATATCCCTACGATTAAAGCCGCAGGCTTGGCGTATGAGGAATACCCCTTTATTGATTATAAAACCATGACACTTGATGAAAGTGCTATGTTCAATACGCTCGAAAAGCTAGGTAAAAATGACGTTGTGCTACTGCATGGATCTTGCCATAACCCTTCAGGTTTACGATTAACTTTGCAGCATTGGCAGCAACTTGCTCAATTAGCAAAATCAAACAACTTTTTACCCTTAATCGACACTGCCTATCAAGGCTTTGCTGATGGTTTAAATGAAGATGCAGCCGGATTACTGACTATTGCTAATACGGTTGAACGCTTAGCCCTTTGTGTTAGTTGCTCGAAAAATTTTGGTTTATACAGCGATAGAGTTGGCGCTGCTTATATTCTCAGTCCAACACAAGCAGAGGCCGACAAAGCACAGTCGCAACTGGCCATCATGAGCAAAGCCACTTATTGGGTGCCACCGTCGAACGGGGCTGAAATTGTGAAAACTATTATTAAAGACCCAGCTTTAAAAAATATCTGGTCTGAAGAATTGGCACAAATAAATGTTAAAATTAAAGGTATAAGAACAAAACTTTGCGCAGCATTTTGCCAACAATCTGGAGATAATTATTTTGACTATATTCTCTCTCAAGAAGGCATGTTTGCAATGTTGCCAGCATCACCTGAGCAAATGGAGCAACTTCGAGAGCAATATGCAATATACGGCTTGAACAACGGCCGTATTAATTTAGCGTCAATTCCAGAGCATAAAATCGAATATCTAGTAAAAAGTATTTTAGCGGTTACGCATCGAACGAAGTAACGCATAAAGTTTACTTAATTTTTCAACTAGCCTTCTCGCCCAGTTAATATAAATATTATCGGCTAAGGCTTTAAACATAGAGCCAATGAAGTGCAATTATTAGAAATAGACTGTTTAGGTAAAAAACTCCGTTTAGAAGGTTCAATGGCTGGGTGGCAAGAGCTGTTTTGGGACGACCAATGCGTATCTCAAATTAATGCTAATGCCGACGGCGATAACTTTTCACATAAATTTACGCTGCAAAGTGAGCAAGGCGAATTACCTATTGAACTTAACGGTTCATTACAATGGCAACCTTTCGCACTGCAATTTCAATTATTAGTTAATAACGAACTAGTGCACGACAACACCCTACTTGAGAAAGACATAGAACAACGCCAAATCTCCCCAGGTGAAAAACAGCCGATGAAATTTAGCTTTATTGGTATGGCAGGCTTGGGCTTAAAATTACTCAAAAGTGCCAAAGTAATAAAAGTGTTATTCGCAGCAGGCAGCTTAGCGGCATATAGCTGGTTATTTTCTATAGAATTTGCCATCGCACTTATTCTTTGTTTAGTTTTTCATGAGTATGGCCATATTAAAGCCATGAAATACTTCGGCTTAAAAACCAAAGGCATATACCTCATTCCCTTTGTTGGGGGATTAGCGCTGAGCGATGACAAAATTAATACCCGCTGGCAAGATATCGTTATTTCGATTATGGGGCCATTCTTTGGTTTAATACTCTCTATTGCCTGCTTAATTGGCTATTGGATAACTGACCTAGAAATACTGGCCGGTTTAGCGGTATTTAACGCCCTCCTCAATTTATTTAATTTGTTACCTATTTTGCCATTAGATGGTGGCCACGTACTAAAAAGCATCGCTTTTTCAATCAACTCTAAAGTGGGTTTAATCGCTTGTGCATTGGGTGCAGCACTAGGCATTTATATCAGTTATTATTTTGGTTTAGCCCTGCTAGGCTTTTTACTAGCTATTGGCAGTATTGAAATATTTTTTGAATATAAACGCCGACACCTTAGCCAGTTATTACCACTTAATCGCTATGCACAAATTGTATCAGCCTTGTGGTATGTTTTTACGGTGGGTGGTTTAAGCGCTATTATTTGGCTAGTTGGCCAAACTGGCAATGACGCCTTATCGCTGCCCCTTAAAATATTGGGTAGTTAATAGTTTGTAGATTCAAATAACATGATAGTAACTACTCGCTGATATCAGCTTTTATTCCGATTATAGTCAGTATAACCCCCTTAAAATCCTCATTTATAAGGAAAAAATAAATTAAATCCATACAAATATGGAGTGAAATAATTATTATTCCCTATATTTATAGAATAAAAAAGTGTAGCATTCCTTATATGACTGGAAATTAGAGGCTAGTATGAACATAAAATCCCTAGTTCTTAAGCAATATCGTGAGATTATTGCTGCGGCAACACAGAAAATAGTAAAATTAAAAGTGCCGCCCGAAGGCTGGTTAAGAACGAATAGAAAAGCACTGCAAATGCCAGCTAAAATAATCATGAAAAAAGCGGGGATTAAATCAAGTGAACTCTATCGCATTGAAAAGGCTGAAATTGACGGTACGCTAACACTTAATAAGCTTAAAAATATGGCTAATGCTATGGACTGCGACTTTCACTATGCCATCATACCTAGAGGCGAGATAAAAACGCTCATTGAAAATAAAGCCCGTCGTCACGCAGTTAAATTACTTGAAAACGCGAATGTACATATGCAACTCGAATCTCAAGGTACATCAGCGCAGCAAATAGAATTACAAATTGATCAAGTTGCTGAGCAGTTAATAAAAGAAATGCCTGAATGGTTCTGGGGAGATACAAGTGATAATGAATGAAGATATAGACGGCGCAACCCCCCTAGATCCAGATGAGTTAGCTGGATTAAAATTTAAGCACGTTAGTACTAGAAGCCAACTTGATGAACTAGAGCAGGCTAACATTGTAAAGGGCTTACTTTGGCTCAAAAAAAACACCGCTAGAGACGATGTATTAACGACTCATTTCGCTATGGATTTACACAAAGCCCTATTTAAAGATGTATGGACTTGGGCAGGTACTTATAGATTAACCGAGAAAAATATAGGTATTGACCCTTTTACCATTTCAGTAGCATTAAAAAATTTACTTGATGATCTATCTGCATGGATAGAGTTTACAACCTATCCTGCAACCGAAGCTGTGCTTAGGTTTCATCATCAATTGGTAAAAATTCATCCATTCCCTAACGGTAACGGCCGATTTTCACGCATATATGCAGATATTATTGCAGAAAAGTACTTTGGTATTCCAACAATAAACTGGGGTGGGGAAAATTTAGACCACATGACTAAAACTCGCACCGATTATATTAATGCACTAAGAGCCGCTGATGCTGGCGATTTATCAGCACTTTTTAAACTCTATGGTAACGACTAACTGTAATTAATAGACAGTCTAGTCTCCCAACGAAAAATAAATAAAACAACATGTAAAAAAGGAATAGTGCGTGATTTCGAAAAAAGTACGTGAATTATTTGTCTCTTTAATGGAAGCAACCCATGACTCACCCACTGCTTATGATATTGAAACTGAACAATACAGTGGATTTTTCAATAACACAGTAGTCGACAAATATATTGAGCTAGGCGCACTAGAACTAGTTGAAAATGACAGCGGTGCTACGGTTATTCTGCTCAACAACAGAGACGACTTTTTAAGCTCATTTGCCGCAGGTGTTCGCGAAGCAAAAAATGGCAGTGATCAATCGTATGCCGACTACAACGCCAACCCCTTTGCTTTCTCAGTGGGTTTTGAACACTTCCATCAAATATCGAAGAAAAAACGACAGTTAGTTGGTTATGTTTGTCATGGCTTTGAGCGAGATGATACTGGGTTAGTGCATTTGCAATAATATTTTAAAGCATTGAACATTTAAGAAATATTATCAAAGCCGTAATTACCCATCGATTAAATTAATGTCACTTATCTTCAAGTAGCTCCATTAAACAAGCGACTTGCTCGGTTAATTCAACCACTTGTTGCTCTAGCACGGTAACTCGCTGAGCAAGTTGATTGTTGTCGCCTGATGGCATGACCTGTGTTGTAGAGTTGGCTTCACACGCAACTTGAGGAATATGAGGTTCACTTGCACTACTTTCATCAATTTCACAAAATAAATGCACATAACGACACTCTCGCTTGCCGGGTTCACGTTCGAGTTTTTTAACCAGTGCTTGGTTATTCAGGTTTTGTAATTGATGCAAAGCAGATTCAACTTCATTAACATCGGCAAAGTCAGCTAACCGTGTGGTTCGCGTTCTTAATTCGCCAGGTGTTTGTGGCCCCCTTAAAAATAACACGCAAATAATTGCCCGTTGTTGTGCTGAAAACTGTAAGTTGCCAAATTCTGTATTACAAAAGCGATGAAAATACTTATTTACACGGCTTGATGCTTTTTGGTCAATCATTAACTGATTCATTTGTACCAGTTCATCTACCGTATTTTGCCAATCATTTTCGCTCAGCGACATTACCGGTTCGCGGTTACTTTTTTGATTACAGCCGGAGGTAATGGCATTGACTGAAAGAGGATATTGCTCAGGTGTGGTGGTTTCTTTCTCTAGCATTACGCCAATAACACGGCATTGCTCTGGGGATAATGTGATCATATGAAGGCATCCTAATTGAAAATAACGAGTTAACGTAAACTGAGAATAAGTTATACCAAGCAATCTAAGATTTTTCTATCTGAATATAACGGATACGGCATAAAAAAAGCCATGGTTAAACTTAAGTGTTAACTATGGCTTTGAGTGATTTAAAATAAACTAAAACACTATTCTATATTCTGGATCTGCTCACGCATTTGCTCAATTAGCACTTTTAACTCTACCGCTGAATTAGTGATGTCAGCATTAATAGATTTAGAGCCTAAAGTATTCGCTTCGCGATTAAACTCTTGCATCATAAAGTCTAAACGTCGACCTTGTGCACCACCTTTTTTCAAGATGCTGCGGGTTTCTTTTACGTGGCTAAATAGACGGTCAATTTCTTCATCAACATCCATTTTTTGCGCGAGTAATACTAGCTCTTGCTCTACACGTGTAGATTCTAGTTCGATGTTAGCATCTGCAAATTTGTCGGTAATACGTTTGCGTTGCCATTGAATAATTTCAGGCATGTGGCCTTTAACAATATCGGCTTGCTCGACAATGCCGTCTAAGCGTTGTTCGATAAGCACTTTCATGTTGGTACCTTCATCTGCTCGGGCAACAATAAAGTCTTCTAGTGCTTGATCAAAACCGGCAAGAATTTCAGCTTGAATGGCATTCATGTCTGACTCTTCGGCTTCCATTACACCAGGCCAGCGCATGATTTCAAGCGGGTTAATTTGGCTATTCAATGTTTGCTCGTTAATCCAATTGGCATGTTTTAACAAATTTTCAGCAAGCGCTGTATTCATTGATAAATTGCTTTTTTCACCCGGATTAGCATTAAATCGTAAATTACACTCTACTTTTCCGCGGTTTAGTTGTTTACGAAATCTTTCTCGTAAAACTGGCTCTATGCTTCTGAATTGTTCAGGTAAGCGAAAGTAAGTTTCGAGGAAACGTTGATTTACACTGCGAATTTCCCAAACTGCATTGCCCCAGTCGCCTTTAATTTCATGACGAGAGAATGCTGTCATACTATGGATCATAGAATTGCCTAAAGAGTTAAAGTTAACATTGTGGTGAATTATGCCCTAGCTGATACTTGGTATCTAGTTTAATAGGGGTAAGTAAGCAAGATTATGCCTTAATAACCTTGCTGTGTAATGCCTTAAGCATTGGCTTTTTGCCAACGCGATTTAATATGATCAGCCACACGAAATGAGTTGGCATATATAGTAAATGTGTACGGTACACTGCCACCTGTTGGCATAAATGAAGCATCGGTAACAAATAGGTTTTCAACTTCATGGGTTTCGCAGTTTTTATTCAACACTGAGGTTTTAGGGTCATGTCCAAAACGACAACCACCTGCCATTAAGTTGGATGCGGGTGCACTGCTAATCGATGATGAAATGTTTGTTGCGCCCATTTCGCTAAGCAGTTTTTCCGCTTTTTCAGCTAAGTATTCACCTACATCTAAATCATGGTTATGCGCGCCAATACGTATTTTTGCAACCTGATCGCCCCACTTGTCGGTAACTTCTTCATCTAAATCAACAAAACAATTATCATTGGGTAGCCAATCGTTAAACACTTCAAAACGCAGTGTTTTATAAGTTGTAAATTCAGCTTTCATGCTTTGCTTTAGTTCTTCGCCCCAAATTAACTGTTCGCTACCTTGGTTTTCGTCGTATTGCCATTTTGTGCTTTGCGCACGTGATATTGGATTTTGATAAAACAAGAAATCGATCGTGCCACCTTTGGCTTTACCGTTGCGATTAATACCATTAAAGGCTTTATCGTCAATTTGATACCAGTCTTGTAAGGCGCGGTTTATAAAGGGTCCTACTTGCGTTAGTTGTGCCTTTTTTTCTGCCGTTAAGTCTTTATAGAAAAAATCACCTCGGCCAGTGCCACCACCGCTAAAGATTAAATTTCTCCCTACATTCCCAGAGTTATTTGCTAGACCATTTGGGAACTTTTCACCTTTTGATGCCAGTAATAAGCGTGAGGTTTCTACCGCTTGGCAAGCCACCACGTAATATTTGGCTTGAACCACTTTTTCCCGCCCTGCTTTGTCATAATAATGCACGCCAGATATTTCACCTTGGCTATCGGTAGCAATTTTATAAACTTTTGCATGTGGTGTAATGGTGCAATTACCCGTAGCAACCGCATGGTTTAATAATGCCGCCCTGCCACTGCCTTTTGCGCCTGACGAACAACCGTAGCTACTGCAATAACCTGAATACTCACAGCTATTTCTGCCCATTGCAGGTTGCGAAAGTATTGCTCGTGGTACAGGTACAGCATGATAGCCAATGTTTTTTGCACCCTCATCTATCCACGAGGAAATTGCATGTTCAGCAACAGGAGGATAAGGAAAGTCAGTGGATCGAGGCTCTTGATGTGGATGTTTTGTCACTCGCCCTGATACGCCAACAACTTTTTCTACTAGTGCATAATAAGGCTCTAGTTCATCATAACTCAACGGCCAATCTTCAACATTAGCCCCTTCAATTGCACCAAATGCTGTTTTTAAATGGAAATCTATCGGCTTTAAACGATGAAAATAGCCACTCATGAAGTTTGATGAACCGCCAACTACGGTACCATTCCAAAAGCTCCAACCCGACTCACTGGTTGCTTCACCTTGCCAGTAACTTTCGCCAGCGTCATTTTCATATTCTTCTTCAATGACATGCTGTTCATCTTCAAGTTTGGGGTTGTAAACATCACGCAAGCTAATGGCTAATTCATCTTTGTAGAATTCTTTTTCGGTTAACCAAGCACCTTTTTCAAGTACTAAAACTTTTGCGCCTGCATTAGCTAAGGTATAAGCCACGGGTGATGCGCCTGCGCCACTGCCTACGATACAAATATCATATTTCATGCTTTTTTAGTTCCTGTTTGCGAGCGAATATATTGCTGATGACTCACCACTTGTGTGCTTGATTTACTTGTTTTAGCAACCAGGTCCGCTTTGTTATTAACAATAGGTTGTTGACCCGGTAACTCATAATATCGCTTACCTGCAGGTGGTAGCGGAAAACCAGCTTGGTGATCTAACCATTGCCACCCTATACCGTTGGGGTTACCACCGTAACTTGGCGGCGAAAGCATCGCTTCAAAAATATAACTCACTAAATTACTTAGCCAATTTTCACCCGCTCGTGAATTACTTATTGTTCGTAATGTTTTTTCTTTTTCTGTCAGTGTCAACGCTACAAAGTTTTTCTGTAATTGGCTCTGACTAAAGCCATTTAACCAACCAACGCCTTTGTAGATAAATTCTATCTCGGCATTATCTGTGGGTTGTTGATGCACAACATTATATAAATATTGCGTTACTTGAATTTCATTTGCACTTGGCCCGGTTGGTGAGTCTGGCAACAAATGCGCGAGCACGGCATCAAGGGTTAACCAAGGATCAGTTTGTAAAACTTTTGCTAATTGCTCGTTGGCTAAAGCAGACCAAGCTTTTAATGGCATAGCAGCCACCATAGTTGCGCCTGCAGCAGACTTTAATGCACTGCGTCGTGACACTTTTTTTTGTAACCATGTTGGCGTTCTAAAACCTTCATCAAAAAATGAAGTTACTTGCGATATGGTTTTGCTAGCCACTTTTTTTCGGACTATATTTTTAGCTGTTTTTATTGGTGTCATGTACATTTTCCTTATTATTTTTTACCTGCCACTTTGCTAAAAAACTCAGCCAGTATGTTTCAGAATATTCCAAGTTATCAAGCAACTCTGCGGTATCTTTTGATAGTAACATTTGCCCTGTGCTGGTTGAAACATACATATGAGGATAGCCTTGCACAGGCGGTAACGACTTCATGAAGGCTTCGTTTTCGTTACTGTCGCTCACACTCACTTTAAGTAATACATAATTATTATGTAAAGCTTGGTAAATTTTCGGATGCTTTTCTAAAAAGGCATCCATTTTATGACACCAAGTACACCAGTTACCGCCGATTTCGATTAATACATTTCGATTAGTTTGCTGCGCTAAGGTAATGGCCGCCTGTGCATCTTTAAATGGGTCGCGTTTATCGTCATACACCTTGCTAAAAAGAGGTAATTCATTTTCTAATTCAATAGAAACTATACGCGCAGACTCTTGCGCACTTGATAAGTTAGCAAACAATACACTAGATAAAATCAATACAAAAAACAGCTGAAATTTCATAATTACTCTCAATTTCGTTAACGGGCAAAGGCAGCTAACAACAAACACATAATAGTATGACCTTAGTTTAATTAACTATATTTCAAAATACTTGTCAGGTCATTATGTCAAATTGCCATCCGAACGATTATAATGCGCAGCAATTATATTACGATAGGAAATTCAACATGCGTCCAAGCGGCAGAACTTTAGGGCAAATTCGCCCAGTAACTATTACTCGTCAATTTACAGCTCATGCAGAAGGCTCCGTGCTTATTGAATTTGGTGATACCAAAGTTATTTGTACTGCAACAGTTGAAACTGGCGTTCCACGCTTTCTTAAAGGCCAAGGTAAAGGTTGGATAACTGCCGAGTACGGTATGTTACCTCGCTCAACTCACACGCGTATGCGACGCGAAGCGGCTAATGGCAAACAAAGTGGTCGTACATTAGAAATTTCTCGATTAATTGCTCGCTCTTTACGTGCTGCGGTTGATTTAGTCGCTTTAGGCGAAAACACAATTACAGTTGATTGTGATGTTATTCAAGCTGACGGTGGCACACGTACTGCTTCAATTACTGGCGCTTGTGTAGCCTTAGTTGATGCGTTAAATCATATGCGAGCTAAAGGTATTATCAACAACAACCCTCTTAAGCACATGATTGCTGCTGTTTCTGTTGGTATGTATAAAGGCGAAGCCGTGTCTGATTTAGATTATGTTGAAGATTCAGCTGCCGATACAGACATGAATGTTGTAATGACAGAAACAGGTAAGCTAATTGAAGTGCAAGGCACCGCCGAAGAAGAGCCATTTAGCTTCGACGAAATGCAAGAAATGCTAGCACTAGCCAAAAACAGCATTAACGAACTGTTTGATATACAAAAAGCCGCTTTAAACTAAGCCATTTAGGAGCTAATAATGAAAGATTATCAACGCGAATTTATTGAGTTTGCCTTAGCTAAACAAGTATTACGTTTTGGCGAGTTTACATTAAAATCAGGTAGAACGAGCCCTTACTTTTTTAATGCTGGCTTATTCAATACCGGTCGTGACTTAGCCCGTTTAGGACGTTTTTACGCAGCGGCACTACAAGATTCAAAAATTGAATATAACTTGTTATTTGGTCCGGCTTATAAAGGCATACCGATTGCCACCACCACAGCGGTGGCACTTGCAGACAGTTATGATATAGATATGCCTTATTGCTTTAATCGTAAAGAAGCTAAAAAACACGGTGAAGGCGGCAGCTTGGTTGGCTCTGCTCTTGAAGGTAAAGTGATGTTGGTTGATGACGTGATCACCGCAGGCACTGCCATTCGTGAATCAATGGAAATTATTCAAGCACATGGCGCTGAATTATCAGGTGTACTTATCGCCTTAGATAGACAAGAAAAAGGTCAAGCTGAGCTTTCTGCAATTCAAGAAGTAGAACGCGATTTTCATACTAAAGTGATTTCTATCGTGACCTTAGCAGACGTGATCAGTTACTTAGAAGAACAACCAGACATGGTTGATAGCTTAGTCAGTATTAGAAAATATCGTGAAGACTACGGTATTTAGTTTGTAAGTTGCCTTACAACTCGTTCGAAAAGCCTGCAATTTGCAGGCTTTTTTGTTATTTGGCGCCGTATCTTATCAATAACTCTACAGACTTTACTCGGTTCATGTATTTAGCTAAAGATAATGGCGTATATCCTTTTTCTTGTTTTTAAATTCACTATACAACCCATGTTAACCTCGTAACTATTGGGTTGCACAGGTATCGACGGTCATAGATAATAATAAAAGAACCTAAAATAATAAAATAAATAATTAAAAGGACTTTTTGTGGTTACTAAAATAATTAAAAGCATCTTATCTTTATCTCTATTAGTAAGTTGCTTTTCGATAGCAAGTGAACAACAAAACAACGTTAAAGAAAATGAACTATCAGCAAAAAACTTAACTATTGAAACACTTTTTAAAACAAATGATTATCGAAATGTCAGCCTTTCACCTGATGGAAAACATATCGCCTTAATAAGAAATCATAATGATGTCCCTATCATTGTTATTGTTGATACAAAAACAATGAAGGCGGTTAATCAAATTTACTTTGCTAAAAAAGATAGAGTAGGTAATTACTCGTGGGCAAATAATGAAAGATTACTTATTTTTCTAGCTTCTGAGCAAAGGTCTAAAGAACGAAAAGCTTACTATGGAGAAATATACAGCATTAATATTGATGATGAGAAGGGCGAATTTATTTTTGGTCTTCGTTCATTATTTCATCGAGGTAAGCTAAGAAGTAATGTCACAGAAGCTGATTTGGAAAAGCACTTGGCACACCCCAATATAATTAGCATCTTAGAAGATGATCCTCGGCATATTATTATTTCAACCTCGCAATATGACAGTGAAGGAATGTGGGCATTTAAGTTAAATATATATAAAGGTACATTAGAAACGTTAGCTAAGGTTGATGGTTACAAAGTCGATCATGATTCAACTAGATTATGGTATTTAGAGCAAGACAAAAGTTTATGGATGAGCAGTATAGATAGAGATAATGAGGTCACTGTTGCTAGCTACGACTTTAAAAAAAGCTCATGGAATAAATACGCTATACCAGATGTCACTTATAACTTTGCAATCATTAGTTTATATACCGATACAAAACAATTGTTGGTTAGAGATTATTGCGGCAACGATACACTCTCTATTTGTTTGTTTAATCCTGCTACCCAAAAGCTATCTTCTTTGTATCATATTGAAGGGGCTAATGTCGGTACGCTTTATACTGACAATGATAACAAGCCATACGCAATAACTTATTTTAATGAGTATCCTCAGTACAAAATATTGGATGAAACACATCCCGCGGCAATAGAGTTTGCCGCATTTATCAAGCGATTTTCTGGTTACGATATTTATGTAGAGTGGGATAGAGAAGTTAATAAAAAAGCACTAATTACTCTGACAAGTGATGTTCAACCCCGAGTTTGGTACTTGTTTGATGCGAAAGACAAAAAACTTAACTTTGTTACAAAGAGTAAAAAAGAATTAGATATCAACTTATTAAACCCACAATATTCGTTTAAATTTGATGCGCGAGACAATACGACAGTACAAGGATACTTAACCTTACCTCGAAGTAACACTAACACCCCAAAGCCGGCGGTAATATTAGTGCATGGAGGGCCACATATGAGAGATTATTGGGGGTTTGATTCTGAAGCACAGTTATTATCTTCACAAGGGTATGCGGTTGTTCAAATTAACTTTCGCGGCTCTAAAGGCTTTGGCTGGAAATTTGAATCAGCAGGCTTTAAACAGTGGGGTGAAAACATTCAATACGACATTATTGACGGTGTTAATCACCTGGTTAATAAAGGCTACATAGATAAAAACCGTCTTTGTATAATGGGTGCAAGCTTTGGTGCTTACAGCGCATTGCAAAGTAGTATTCTAGCTCCAGATTTATTTAAATGTGCGATAGCATCAATGGGAGTCTATGATCTAGAGTTACTTTTTGATGATAGTGAATTCAAAGACACACGCTTTTTTGCAGGAAGGGTAGGCGCTCAAAATATCCAAATAAAGCATTCGCCAATCCATGCTATTGAGAAACTAAAGCTACCGTTATTACTTTCTCATGGTTCAAAGGATGATCGTACACCACTTCAGCAAGCTGAGGTATTAATAGAGCAATTAGATAAATATAATAAAAATTACGAATGGCTTGAGTTTGAGAATGAAGGCCATGGCTTTTTTAATAAAAAGAATAGCTATATTTTTTATGAAAATGTTATTAAGTTTTTAGGACAGCATAATCCTGTCGAGTAATTAACTACGCCACTCATGTTAATTCTGAGCAATGAAAGCAGCTTAATTTAATCAAAGTACGGTATAAATCAAAAAGCCTGCAATTTGCAGGCTTTTAGTTTTGTACAGACTCTTGAATCAAGCGGTTAATTCAAGCTGATCAATTAACAAAATTAACAAAATTAACAATGCCACCCATGATAACCTTGACCAATAAAAAAACAGAGTTAAGGAAATATTCGACGACCCAATAAGCTTTTTTATTCAGTAAATAACTTACTATCTATTGTGGTGGTATTTTCGAAAAACTCGAGATTACAGGTATCCTTTCTCTACTATCAAGAGATAGTTGTATTATTTTTGATATACAATAAAGTTGTTAAGCGTTATTCAGGCAAGACTGTGCGTTGGTGATGCCGTGAGTTCTTTTTAAACCAACGTGTTCGGTAAATTCACATAAATGCTCTGCAGTATCAACCGCACCAGTGAATATACCTTCAAAGTTAGTAGTGAGCTTTAGCCAGCTTTCATCGACTAGAGTTAAATAATCCTTTAAGCAGAAAGAAATACCCGCTGATTTTTCTTGATGTTCATTACCAGTGAAAGGTAATAAGTTTTTCGGTTGTTCACCATTTAAAGCGGCTTTTATACGTATTTGAATACTGGTAAAGCTTGACTGCTCCGGTGTTGGCGCAATGCCTGCTCGGACTGGATTTAAATCTACATAGGTCATACAGGACAGTAATGCGCCTTCATCGAGTAAAGCTTATGATTTAAAGCGTCCTTCCCATAAATGGCCAGTACACTTATCTTCTTTATTGGCTTGCCTGGCAATCGGCTCGTTCAATGCACGCATAAACCAACTGATATCGATTAAACGCTGCTTATAAACCTGTGCAGTTTCTTCAACCATTTCCAACTTAAACGTTGTTAGCGGCTGCTCTCGCTGAAACTTACAAGTCAAGATGGTGCCTTTAAACAGCTTATGCCACCGGGAAACTATATCTAGCGTAGTCCATTTTTCACTTGCTCACCACCCACATGAAGTACTATTTGTAAGTGGTTATTCATGATAGCGTGAGCGCAAATATCAATGGCAAATACCTGAGATAATTGGAAAATACGTTTTTCAATCCAATTACGTCTGTGCTAATAGCTAACCCCTGTTTCTTTATTGACACCACATAAAAAAGGCCTTGCGAACGGTACGGTTGCAAATATGATAATACGGTGTGTCGGATAAACTGATTTGTTGTGAACGAGGTTTAGGCATAACAATTACCATACTTAAAAAGGGTAAATTAAGTGTAGTTTATTGTTGAAAATATGAGCAAGTTATTATGGGTGGCTTAATTAATATAATTACTTTGGGTAATAATCCAATCTAAAGAAATTATTTTCATCTCTAATAAAATAAATAAAATGAGTTCGCCCTGAAGAAGTAAAACTTTCTCCTTTAATAATTATTTGTTCATACTTTTGGGATAATTGGTTACTAAAGATTTGTAAATTTGACCCCATATCGCTTACTAAAATCAAAAGTTTTTTATCTTTACAGAGCTTAGTATCACTACCATTTCGACTAGCTTCAAAATAGCCCGTTAATAATTCAATGTGTTCGACGTCAATAATCCGATTAAGTGTTAATACCACCTTATTATCATGTTCATGTATTCCAACACTTACAAGTGTTTCGCTATCCCCAACCTCTTTTAAATGTAAGTATTTGTCAATAGGTATAAAAAGTAAGTATTCATCTTGATTAAATTTAAATAATTGCTCTTTCTGAAGAGGAAAATTAATTTCTTTTTCACACCTAACTTCATATTCTGCATAAGCTTTAAATTGTAAAAACACTGTAAAAATAAAGAAAATTATAAAACGAAACATTTCTCTTATTCTCCTGGTGGGTATTGTGAAGCCTGATAAGGGATACTTATCCATTTGGGTACTATTCTTAACATCGGATCTATATATATAGCAGTTTGAGCACTTTTTACAGCACTTACAACATTCCCTAAAGTTTCTCTTATATGAGAATGCGTATATAGCCGCTGTAGTTCTATTTTCAATAAATCTCCATTTTGATATTGAAGCCCCATACTAATGGTGTTTTTACTAACACCTAAAGCCATACTTAAACTTTTAAGTTCATTAATATTCATAGAAGTAACCATGACTTTAAAATTGGTTGCATTTTGAGCACCCTCTGCTAGTTTATTTATAGAGTCACCAAGTTGGATCAATGCATTCACTCCATCTCTTGATATTCCTGTATTTTTCATAAATAGTAATATGGCATCTTCTACTTTAGATGTAGCTTTTTCTGCATTAAACAGTTGCGTATATGCTCCTGTAATAGCTCCATTTGCGAATTTACCTCCAGATATTACGGAAGCAGTTCCACCTATGACGGCTGCTATCATAACTCTAAATGGCTTAAGGTCTGCCGATGTTCCTATACCAAAGTCGCCATACTTTCCTTTCAATCCTGCAGGAAGCCCAGCGGCCCAAAAGCCATGACCAAACTTACCCCCCTGTAAATCGCTCATTATACCGCCAACCACAGCATTACCTAACATGTTTTCAAAACTACCTGCTGCCGTCTGTGCTCCTACAGTATTAAAAGCTATCGCTGATGCTGTAGCGGTAATCGCTCCTTTTAGTGCACCAGAGCTAGTCCCACCCATTGCCCTAGTAAAATTATATGACCAATAACCTGCACCTGGAGCCAAACCTGCCCAAGAAAAAAATACAGAGCCGGCAAAGTTTGTTAATTCTGCTCCAAATATTTTAACCGATGTTTTTATCAACCCACGGAATAACTTCTTACCTAGCTTGGTAAAAAAATACCCACTAGGATCCGTCATGCTCATAGGATTATTCAACACATATGCATATCTATTATAATTCTGCAGATGTGTTGGTGCCTGAATATGCGGATCCGCTTGCATAAAACGCCCCAAGACAACATTATATGTGCGACCATTCATATGGATAATATCCATATCATTGACCATTTTGTGCCCAGTATAACCTTTACTTATGCCAGGGCTTGAATAGGCGCTAAATATACCATTGCTATGGACATTGTATTGCTTGCCCCATGGGTCATAAATAAACTGTTGCACCACCATGCCACTGGCATTAGTAATTGAAGTGGTCGAGCCTTGATGGTCTTTGTGTAAATAAAACTCATCGTTGGCATTATTACTACGTTCAGTAATAACTACGTTGCCTACATAAAACTTATGCTCGATAACACCACTGGGTAATTTAACTTGCTCATAACCCCCTAAATACAAAGTTTTTGTTTGCTTGCCCTCTCTAGTATCCACCCGCTTATAAACTTCTCGGCTTGGTCCGTAACTAAATGCGGTTTTACTGGTGTCTTGGGTGATTAAGTACGGCTTATCAAAGTTCGTATAATCAGACGTGCGTTTACCGTCATTTTTCACATTGCCATTATTGTCATAACTTAAATTGTAAGTCTGTTGGCCAGTAAAATTACTGTATTGGTAAACCCCTAATAGACGGTTGGTTTTATTAGTATCATACTTATAATAGCCGGTATTTTGCTTATATGTAATATTACCCCAGTCGTCATATTTGTAGTTTTCGTTCATTCGATAACGACTCGGCAATTGATAATACTGATTGTTAGTATTGTCAGATGTAGAAGCATTAACCGTATTTACTTGCGTACTAAGTGAACACTCTGGTGGTGGTACAGGACCTGGAACTGGAAGAGCAAAGCTTTTATTAATGCCTGATGTTGCGCTCATCATCGAATGACTTAGTAACAAGTTACCTCCACCACTGCCATCACATGGGTCTGTCGGGTCAATGGGGTCAACTGGGTCTAGACCTGTACCATCACCTGCATTAGAAATAGCGATACTGCGACGGATAACTCGGTTTAAATCATCATAGGTATAGTGCTCCGCAAAATTACTGCTGCTACCCACACCAAAAAACACGTCACGGTCGGTTAAGTTGCCAATAGTATCGTAGTCATAATCAAAGCCATGTAAGGTTAATATGCCACTATTGGCATCAAGGCTTTTAAGCCAACCTGTACTGGCTTGGTAGCCTCGTGATTCACTCGTGCCATTGCCGTATTTTATTGCTGTGGCTTGCCCTCGACCATTCACACTTTCAATATGTTGATATACCCGACCTGTACGGTGGTTTAATTGCTTAGTCAGGTAACCATTTTGATAAGTATTTCTAATGGTAAAGTTTTTGGCAGGGTAACTTTGGGTATAAACGCGATGATAGTTGTCATACGTTGTTGTAGAGGTGTAGTTTACGCCGTCAACTTTCAGGATTTGTTGATAGGGTAATCCGTAGCTGTAATACGTTTGGCTTTGCTGATAACTTGGGGTACTTGTTGTGCTACAAGACTGATTTTGACCTTCAAAATAGCGCAGTGTTTTAAGTTTTCCAACCCTATATGTCGCATTGTCATTGTTATTTCCAATGTCCCAACAAACAGTGCCACTAGCATCATAACGTCGCACCTTTCGGCCTAAAATGTCATAACTAAAGCTTACTGTTTGGGATTGGGCATCGGTTTGACTTAATAATTCACCAAAGCCACTGTAGCTATAGCGCCATAAACCTTTATCTTGGTCGTTTGTGGTTAATTTCACCCCATAAGTGCCGTAGGTGTTCGTGGTGCGTAAGCTATTAATATTACTGCGATTAATTCCCCTAACATTTAGCAGTTGGCCGTAGGCATTGTACTGATAACGCAGTTCATTCCCTATAGTGTCAAATACACTGCTCGTTTGCCCGAGATAGTTTTTAACGGTTTCAGTGCGCTGCCCTTTAGCGTTAATGGTAAAACTTTGCTTACCGTATTGCTCCATTTCAACAAAGCCACCATTAGCTTGGCGGTTTGAAATCACTCGCCCTATAGCATCATACGTTGGTTCGCTGTAATAACTGCTGGCACTATTTTTACCTGGCTCGTAATTGCGCTTAACACGTCCTTGTTGATCATAAGTAGTTTTTGAAACACGCCAGCTGCCATCTTGCAACTTAACGCGTGTTTCAACTTCTCGTCCCCAGGCATCAATGAATTTTTGTTTTTCTGTTTGCCCATCAGCTAAAGTCCGAATTCGTAAAAATGCATCAGAGTTTGCACAATTGGTATTGGCGCAATAGTCTTGATAAGTGTAACTTTTGATTTGTGCTTTGCCGTAAAGGCGGCTTTGCGTTACTTGCCCTAATAGATTTTGATATTTTCGACTTCTTATACCATTGGCATCTGTGGTATCAGCATAATCAATTAAGCCTTTTACTGTGTTTGCTGAAACGCCGTTATAAGTAAAGCTAGTCGCTTCATTTAAGTGGTTTTTTACTGATAGCACATAACGATAACGACTATCGAATGTGGTGAAGCTTTTACGTGTTTCAAAATTAGTACCTGTACTACTTTTCGCAGCCGTTGACCAAGCTTCAATTTTGTTGCCAGCATTGTCATAAATATAGCGAGTCGTTTGTTTGGTCTTGTTATTTTCAGGTGAAATAATGGATGATTTCAGTAATAAACTGCCAGCATAGTAGTCAAACGAACTTTGACGACTAATATTGCTATTTAAACTGCTATTTTGGTAGAGCTTTTTATTAACAGTACTATGGGTTAGCCGTCCTTTTTGTTGATATAAAACGCTACTTCCATAAGTATTAGTCGTGGTGGTTATTAACTTATTTTGGCTATTTTCCGCATCTGATACCGTAACAATTGACGTTTTAACATTACCAAAAGTATCGTAAGTAAAAGCACTTTCTGTTGTGCTTATTTCATATTGGTTATTGTCACTACCCAAACTGTTACTTTTATCCGTACTACTATAAACATAAGGCATTAAGCCGCCGCTAACAGTGCCACGTTGTTTTAATTCATTTTTGGACGAACTTAGTATCACGTTGTCTTTCATTTGCAATGTACTGAGCGGCATACCGGTAAAAGGCCATTGCTGGTGGTAAGCGGTTTCTGTGACAATACCTGATTGGTTATCGGTGGTGCGCAATGCTTCAAACCCTAATAAGCCACGACCTTTTTTATGTAATAACAAACCGCCATATTGATAAGAGACACTCACGTTACTATTGGTTGTGGTTTGTGTATTTACGTCATCAACAACATAGAATGCAGCTTTTGGGGAGAAATAGTCACTATTAGTGTTAAAACTCGAGTTTTGTCTAAAATAAACCTCAGAATCGGTAATGTTTTTATAAGATATTTCTGTTTCCACGCCCCAACCACTGGTGATTTTATCTATAACATGATCTTTGCGGTTAGGGTTACTTGCTAGGTAAGTTTTCCAACCATTATCATTGGTGGAAGTTAATAGGTCGATCTTGCCATCAGCGTTCATATCGCCAAAGCGAACAGCAGCATTTTTATCAACGGTTTTGGTGCCGCGCTTTTCAAAAATAACTCTATTAGCTGACGTACTAGGTCGCGACAGTATTACGTGCCAGTTGGTTGATGAAGTAGGATAAAGCACGTCTGCACGGCCATCGCTATTTAAATCAATAAAGTACATCATGTGACTTAAAGCGTCACTGGTATTAAAACTTGTTGTTTGGGGGCTAAGAAACTCAATACCATTAGACAGACGGTAATACCAACGTGAGCCTTGCTGAAACATTATATCGGTATAACCGTCACCATTTAAGTCAGCGGCTTTTACGGTTTTATAATTACCTAGCGTTTGTTTATCGCTATAGTTTGAACCGTCAGAAACTAATAATTTATATGTACTGGTGC
>TARA_R110000765_G_scaffold63621_11_pt1 | contig 55417 bp, 63 predicted proteins | sample TARA_R110000765 | Tara Oceans TARA_R110000765 (sample SAMEA4398168) | marine metagenome | biome: Polar Biome; feature: [MES] marine water layer (ENVO:01000295) within the mesopelagic zone...; material: water (ENVO:00002006), including particulate matter (ENVO:01000060) such... | reverse complement strand
TTGATAAGTTGCAATATCTCGCAAAACGTTATTTGTTGGGACAAGGCGTGGTTATAATAATTTTAGGACTTTTAATTGGGTCAGGGTTATGGATAATTGGTGTTCCTTATCCTTTCTTTTGGGGTTTTTTAGCAGGTTTTCTTGAAATTATCCCCTATATCGGTACTTCTATCGGCGGAATTTTACCCGTTTTCTACATGTTAATGATAGCCGATAATTTTTGGCAACCTTTAGCTGTAATTGGTCTTTATATAATTGTACAACAATTGGAGGGTAATTTAATTTCGCCAAACATTATGGGTACGAGCATAAGAATTAACCCCTTGTTTGTAATTCTAGGACTTTTTATTGGGGGTATATTATGGGGAATTCCAGGAATGATTTTAGCATTGCCGATTTTGGCGATGACAAAAGAAATATTTAGAAGTTTTGATATGTTTACACCATTGAGCTACCTAATGGAAGATGGTCTAGCCCGTAAAAAGAATGTTTTTTTAGAACTTTTCGATGAAGAAAAATATAGGGTTATTAACTTTTTTTTCCAAGAAAGGCAAGAATAATACAAAAATTTTACTCAAATCAGCTGACTTCATTTATTATATAAAATGGTTGTCTCACTTTTCTGAACAATGCTATGTCTAGGCCTATGAACCAAGCAATATATAAGGCAAACGTAATTTTTTGTATGACAGGAAGCGCCTTTATGAACATGCCGGTTTCGTAAATATAATAATTGGAAAGAAAGGTGAAGATACATACGACACCTAACAGAAATAATGTTTTATAGGCCGCTCTATAAAGTTCTAGACAACAAGAGATAAAAGCTATAACAGCGAATATGCCTGCTATTCGTACAATTATATCATGGTTGCCGAGTGCTAAAAATATAATGGTGAATATTGATAAATACCCCGAGACGCGCATAATCTTTTGAATGATATTTTTTGTTTCGAATAACTTTGGAAGTAAAGACCATAAAAAAAATATACCGGCACAAAGCAGGCATAAAGCTATTATAGCAAACGTTCGACCTTTATTTGGTTCGCCATTGATAGCATGTATATCTAATAAGTCACAAAGATAATTGTTCCAAAAACTAAAACCATTTGTATTTGGTTCTATCCAAGATCCCCCTGGATAGTGTATAGCTGCAATACAATAAAAAACAACGAATGATCCAATTCCAAATATCGGAAGCGACAAAAGAAATAGCTCGTTAGAATCTAACATGGGTTTAGTTTTCATGAACAGCTAATTGTAAATATGCTTTTATTGAAACTGTAAGTTATTTAAAAACAGAAACAGGAGGCCTATGGTCTCCTGTTTCTTTTGAAGTATTCGTTTTATTCTTTGCGTTCCGTCTATCCTTAAGTCATCTTATCGCTAAAATGATATAGGGGCGATTTAGGCAATTAACATTCCAAACACTTTCCGGCTTTTACTTCCTTGCGGCAATAGAAGCCTTTTCTTAATATGTTTATAAAAAGGACCAAAATACCAGAGTATCTGGTCCTTTTTTTGGTATCACAATTCTATGAATTTTGAATGCAGATAAAGCTTTAATGTACTAGCTACATTTTCGCTTATTTTTCTCTATCTAAGAAATGGATGCGATACCAGATATATGGCCGCTAAGGCATTGCTGCTTAGAAGCCTTAATTATTAGTTATAATTTTAAAGAAAAAGCAGGAAGTAGAAACTTCCTGCTTCTCATAAAGAATAGAATTCGTTGTAACCGTTTATCAATCTTTTAAACCACCTTATTGCTAAGTTAATCTAACATATCGATTTGGGTAGCGACTGTATTTCCTTCTTTACTATGACTTGTACCATCTTGCGATAATACAAATCAATGCCTTTTTTTATAAGAAACCAAGTCACCGTAATGACTTGGTTTCTAAGAAGTTGGTATTTCACCATAAATACGCTTACACTGATTCTTTTATGTGATTATTGCTAAACTCAATTAGAATTCAAATGGTCTAAATGGGTATATTACCTTCTTCTTTTTGAATTGAACCTTGGTTCCCCCGAGCAAGATTCAAATGACTACTAATTTCAAAGAACATTATAATTGTTTATTATGATGCTAAATTAAGGCAAGCATAAGATCTTCAAAATGACCTAGGTCAGTTTGGTGAAAATTTTTCGGTTTTAGGAATTTTTAAAGCTAAATTCATGATTTTTCCCTTTCTTAATATTGTTGCTTTTAAGGTGTCACCGAACTGAAGATTATATATAATTGACCAAGCCTTTGTAAGATTTTTTTCATTGGTTAATGGTATTTCGTTAAAAGCTAATAAAACATCGCCACCAACAGCTAATTGATCCCCCTCGATATTTAATTGATAGAATGATCCTCTTAAGCCTAAATTTTCTCCTAAAGATTTTGGTGCAACTTTTTGAACCATTACCCCTGCACTTTGTGGCAAGTTCAAAATCTCTGCTAACGGCCCAGTAATGTAATAAGCCTCAATACCGGTCCAGAGAGGTCTTTCATCGCAAAGCAGTTCTTTGGCAATATTAGAGGTAGCTGCAAACGATATACCTTGAAATCCTTCAGAATGGCTTATAATGAAACTGGCAATACCAATAACTTCTCCTTTCATGTTAAATAATGGTCCGCCAGAACCGCCCTCGTTTACTGCAGCATCCGTTTGTAGGAATTCTGTTTTTATGAATCCGCTTGACATTTGTTTACGGGTATATTTCCCACTTATATATCCAACAGACAAAGAATGACCCAAACCAAATGGTGACCCGATGACAAAAACTTGATCGCCAATTTTGACTTTGTCAGAATCGGCTAACGTGACAACAGATAAGGGTGTGCTTTTCGCCTCGGTCAATCTAATTAAAGCTACATCAGCGGTAGGGTAAGAGTATAACACTTGTGCCGGTACTTCCTCCCCATCTGAAAAAACTACTTGAATCATGGATGCGCTTTGAACGATATGCGCAGCGGTCATGATATCGCCATCATTTGAAATCACGAAGCCAGACCCAAGGCCTTCAAGTGTTACCAAAGTTTTCATTTTTCCCTGACCAAAAATTTCGGGTTGCCAAGTTTTAATAAGTACAACAGATTTATTGGCCTCTTCATACAATTTGCTTATACTTTGAGAGGTCACTAACGTTACGAAGAAAAATGAAATTAAAAGTATAATCGTTTTCATGTTATATGATTGAAAATATTCACGCCAATTAATTATAAGTACTTCATGTTGAGGGTTCTTAGTGATTAAAGAATGGCTCTAGCATTGGTCGAATAATTTCTGTTTTTCACTATTACATAGTTGATTTTGCCTAGTGGTACGGTATATATCTTTTGATTTAAAACAAAAGTTAATAACATTAGGAAAGTAAAAGTGATTAATACTAGAATATCCATATTTCTAAATTCTAAAGTTGAAGTATATAAGAAATTAGTAGGTAAAGTAAGATTAGATAATTGCGTGTGAAATGACGTAAATCATGATTTTTTTTTAGCAATTACTATTTTATTAGTAGAAATAAATAAGCATGTCTATTCAATTTTAGTAAAATTTTTGAATGCGTGCTTGCTTTATAAAATAACAATAGCAAATTGTGATAATATTACATTTCGATTAAAGATTGTGTTGTTTTTGTTTATAATATGTTTTAAAAAATTGAAATAGTTTCCTACAAATATTAATTATTGTATCTTATTCTTCCTCAAAAGTTAGAACTTAATTAGTAGTACTATGATTAACATCCTTATTATAGAAGATGATAATGCTATTCGAGAAAATACTTCTGAACTTTTGGAACTCGAAGGTTTTGCGACAATGACGGCTTCTAATGGAAAGATTGGGTTAGAAAAAATTAAACGCCATTTGCCTGATTTAATCCTTTGTGATCTTCGTATGCCCGAAATGGATGGCTTTAATGTACTTAAAAATGTTGGTGAGTATCCTGATTTAAAAAGAATTCCATTTATATTCTTTAGTGCTAAATCTGAAAAAATGCAGATAAAGAAAGGCATGGATGCCGGTGCTGATGCTTATCTCGTGAAGCCATTTGAATTTCAAGAGCTTTTGGCAGCCATCGAAAAATGCATCAATAATAAAAAAGAAGTTTAATAAATAAAGTATAACCCTTCGAATAGATTATTTCTTTTCTTCATCAGATTATAACACAGTTTCTTTTATCTACCTGATTCAAATCATTTTGCTGCTTTAATACAATAGGTACTTTGGCAGAAAATTGATTGAACATGTATACTGCTGAAAATCATCCGTTACCAAAAACAATATTTGAATCTTTAATAGAGAAAAATGCCCTTTATTGTGTGTCTATATATCTATCTATGGATAAGCAAGGAATGGAACAAAATCTTCATTTGGCACAAGCATTGTTGAAAAATTGTTTAGAGGAAGTTCGAGTAGTATTGTTGCAACATCAACTACATGAGAATGAGATAGAAGATTACCTTGACCCAATAGCACAATTATTACATAAGGTAGATTTATGGCGTAACCCATCTGACGGACTCGTTATCTTTTTAGATTCGGAAGTGGGGCTACAATATTATCAGATACCAATACCTTTTGAAACACAAACTTTTGTTGCAAGTCATTTTTACTTGAAACCCTTGTTGCCGCTATACCAAAATGATGGTATCTATTATCTTTTGGAGCTAAGTCGTGATTATGTAAAACTATTTAAAGCATCAAGGTATCATTTTGAGGATCTATACGTTGAAGATTTTTCTCCTAAACGTTTAGAAGAGGCCGTTGGGTTCGATTATAGACCAAAAATGTTACAATTTAGAAGTGGACAGAATGTAGGTGGTGCAGGCGTATTTCACGGTCACGGGGAAGGAAAGGATGATGATAAAAAAGAATTGGTCAAATTTTTTAGGGCAGTTGATAAAGGAGTGAAAAAGACTATTGAAAATCAAAACGCCCCTTTATTATTGGCTTGTACCGATTACCTGCACAGTATTTATAAAAAAACAAGTTCATATAAAAACGTTTATGACCAGCATTTAGGTGGTGATCCAGAATTTAAAGTAAAGACTTTATTGCATCAAGATTCATGGAATTTAATAGAACCCCATTTTAAGAAAACTGAGTCTGATATGATACTGAAATTTAAAGATTTGTATCATACCCAAAAAACTTCGTATGAAACAGGCAATATAATTAGTGCTGCTTTAAATGGCGCTGTTGATACCCTTTTCATTGAAAACGATAGCGATGTTTTTGGCACGTTTGATTTAAAAACTAATAGAGTGACGATCGATGAATTAAAAGATAACAGTAATACTTCATTAACGAATTTGGCCGCTCTAGAAACTTTTAAGCAAGGTGGTAAGGTGTTTTTTTTACCTGCTGAAGATATGCCTGTAAATAATAGTCACCTAAATGCAATTTTTAGGTATTGAACCTTTTCTGAAAGGCATTTATTTAAATATTACCAGAAACTAAACGAGTTGAATCATTGTCAATGAAACGATTGATACTCTTAACTGGTTGATTTTTTTAATAACTAAAAAGAAAGACATGAAACTTAGATGTATCGTATTGGACAATTCCATTATACAGCAAAAGATAATGGAGAAAATGATAAATAACCATCCGAACTTAGTATTGTCTGGCATGTGTAGTAGTGTGTTAGAAGCCAATCATCATTTAACAAATAACAAAATAGACGTAATGTTTTTGGATGTGGAATTGCAATTTCTTTCCGGATTTGAATTTTTGGAGTCATTAGAAAATCCACCGCAAACAATATTGACTTCAAATAAACCGGATTATGCTGCAAAAGCGTTTGAATATAATATTTCTTATTACTTGTTAAAACCTATAACATCAATGCGATTTAAAATAGCGGTTGAAAAGGTATTAAAGCAACATTCCATTTTTAATCAGAAAATAGAAGAAGATGAATTCGTACTCGTAAAAAGTAATTTAAAAAAAGAAAAAGTAGTACTTCGAGATATTAAATGGGTAAGGGCAATAGGCGATTATATAAAAATTGTAACTGCAAAGCAGAATTTCATTGTTCATTTAACAATGAAGGGATTCGAAAAAATGCTACCAGAAGATAAGTTTCTAAGAATACATAAATCATATATTGTAAACCTTAAAAGTATTGAGAAATTCAGTTATAAAGACGTTGAAATTGGTGGAAAATTATTGCCTTTAAGTAAAAGTAAAAAAGAGGTGCTTTCTGATAAATTGATGTTTAGCTAAGAACCACTGATGTTCTAATCATTCGTTCACATTTAGTTCACTTAACCTATTTTAACGTAGAGGTAATTGCTTTAGAATTACAGATATGCCTCAATTTAAGTATAACAGATTCTGTAGTCAGTAATCTATATCATTTCAAGAATAATTTATACTATCGATTTTAATGTAACCATAAAATAAATATAATGGCACACACGAAAATATTTGACCAAAATGTTGAAGCCTATGAGCAATGGTACGAAGACTACCCAGAGGTATTTGAATCAGAGCTTTTAGCAATAAAAGAACAATTACAGAAACTACCCGAGAATCTTCATGGTATTGAAGTGGGATTAGGTACAGGAAGGTTTTCTGTGCCTTTAGGTATTAAAGAAGGTGTAGAACCTGCTAAAGAAATGGCTGCCTTGGCGATTAAAAGAGGGATTTCAGTAGTAGATGGGTATGCCGAACATCTACCGTTCGGTGACCTTAAATTTGACTTTGTGCTTTTTGTTACGGTATGTCACCTAGATAATGTAAAGTATGCCTTTGCCGAAGCATACAGAGTTCTTAAGCCAAAAGGGGCAATTTTAATAGGCTTTCTAGATAAGGATAGGAGTGTAGCCCAACAATATAAAGAAAATCGGCATAGAAGTACATTCTTTGCAAATGCTAATTTTTTCACGGTCAGCAGAATGCAGAGCTTGCTTAAAGATGTTGGTTTCAAAAATTTGGAGTATAATCAAACACTCTTTGGTGAGTTAGATGAAATAAAAGAAATACAAATGCCTAAAGAAGGTTATGGTGTAGGATCTTTTGTTGTTGTAAAAGCTACCAAAAAATAGAGGACAATTTAAGAATATCTACAAGTTGGTAAAACGAATTTTATAGATTAATGTTTTTGTTTTACTCAAAGACCAAGTGTCTTTTTAGAATTGGTAATCTCGAGAATTTGTATTGCTTCTCGATCACTTACTTGTTCGAAATTTTCGTAGAATTGACCGACTGCCCTAAAATTATCAGGTATTAGTATGCAGATGACTTCATCTACATTTTCGGTATTCGATAATTTATAGATTGCAGAAGCAGGAGCAACTGGTATAGCTACTATAATTTTAGATGGTTTTTGTTTGTAAACTAATTCTATTGTCGCCAACAACGTATTGCCGGTAGCGATACCGTCATCGACTATAATAACCGTCTTGTTCTTAAGGTTTGCCTGAGATTGGTACTTATAGTATTGATTGTACCGATCGCTTAGTGTTTTTCGAATACGGGCGGTCTCTTGATCAATATAACTTTTGTCTATCCCCATGGCATTGGTCAAGACAATGCTTTCTAAACTAACGGCCCCAATAGCATATTCTTTATTAGTAGGGTGGCCTATTTTCTTAGTTAAGACTACATCTAAAGGGGCTTGTAAGCTTTTTGCTACTTGTGCTCCTAAAGGTAAACCACCTCGAGGAATTGCTAAAACCACTACATTTTCTTCTTTGAATTTGATTAATTTTTTAGCCAGTTGTTTTCCTGCAACATTTCTATCTTTAAACATGGGTTTTTATTTTTTGTTCATCATATGTTTCGCGAACCATGATGCCGATATTCGCGCAACCTGCTCCAATTTTCCAGGCTCTTCGAACAAATGGGTAGCATTTGGTATAATTTCTAGTTTCCGTTCGCATTGTAGTTTTTGATAGGCTTTTTCATTGAGCTCAATAACTACATCGTCCCAACCACCAACTATCAGTAGGGTGGGAGCGGTAACTTTATGTAGGTCTTTTAGCGCAAGATCGGGTCGTCCGCCTCTTGAAATTACCGTTTTGATATCATCACCATAGAATGACGCGGCGTTCAATGCTGACGCGGCTCCAGTACTGGCCCCAAAATAACCAATAGGCAAATTTTTAGTCTCTTTTAGTTGTTGTGCCCATTGTGTTACATCGATAAGACGAAGTGTAAGTAAATCGATATTGAATCGATTTTCGTAGATGTTGTCTTCATCTTCCGTTAATAAGTCGAAGAGCAAAGTGGCCAAGTGATTTTTTTGTAAAACCTCGGCAACATAGTTGTTACGGGGACTAAGGCGGCTGCTGCCACTACCATGAGAAAAAATAACTAAGCCTATAGGATTTTGAGGTACAACCAAATTTCCTTTAAGTATCACCCCATCTATTTGAATACTTACGGTTCTATGATTAAACTCGTTTTTCATTTTATATTCATCAAGAAATAAAATTAAGGGAAGGTTATGGTGTATAAAATGATATAGGTCATGCTTACTCGTTACTGATAATATAGTATTTACAGGTAATAGACTTTGAGCTATTAGTAGCTTTTTTACCATTAACAATAATTCTTACATGAACTATCGATAAATTATTTTACTGTTGAAGAATTAAATCAAAAAACGATTGAAAATGTATTTGTAGAAGAATAGTTGTCGTCTTTTAAATAAACAATTATTATAAACGAAAGTCAAATCAACTATATTTTAAAATTACATAGGTTTTACTAAATCGACAACATTTGTTGTCGATTGAAATTTCTGTTGTCGATTTGTTACCATATTATATTAAATTAATTCAATTCATATGATATGTTTAAAACCAACAAACCCTGCAAATCATAAAATTTGCAGGGCTTTGACTCTTTTAGTGAGTTAAACTTGTGACCTCGACTGGATTCAAACCTTTTATTGAAAATGCCTGAATACAATGGTTTCTGCTAAATTTTATTTTTTCTGTTGTCGATTTGTTATCGACAATCATTTTAAAAAAAGTTCAATAACTAATGTCTTAAATTAAATATAGAGAATTAAAAGCACTCTTAGGTAGAATTTATTTAAGATTTAATTCATTTTGTTTCTGAATCTGGCCTAGGTTTGAAAACGCTTAGGTTGGTCTAATCTGCGTCAAGTACTTACTAACACTCACTTCCCGTGTAGACGATTTGTGAACTCCAAATGAGATAAATAATATCAAAAGAACTTTCGTTTCAATCAAATCAAAACCAAAAGGCAGTACTGCAATCAATCCTAGTCATTACGATGGGGATGCTGTCTTTTGCTGTGACTAAAGGCGGTTTAGTGTACGAGGAATCAATTGGTAGTCAGGATTTATAGTACGAAGAAAGAGGCATTGTGTAAATAATTAATACTTATATCTAGAACTGCCTCTTTTGTTATTTTTATCACAACTATCTTTTAATCAATTTTTTAAATAATTAATGCTATTGGCTATATATAATGCAATATAGTACCTTTTATTGCATAGTACTGTAACAAAATCACAAACCCTTCGTCTAGTAGGTGTAAGTCAATTTTAAAACAACAATCCAAAAACTAAAAATTATGAAAGCATCTATTACAGCAACTGCAACCGAATCAAAAACAGGTCAGTATTTTTCAACATTTAGAAATAGTAAAAGAGCGCAATGGGCGCAGTACAGACATTTTAATCGCTAATACGCCTATGGAATAATTACAATTCAAACTTTAAAAAGTACAACTGGGTAATTACTTTTTTCTCTCCACTTTAAATCAAAGCATATTTGTACCATCATAAAAAACAACAATCTAAAAAATAGAATCATGAAAGCATCAATCACAGCAACAGCAACAGAATCAAGAACAGGTCAGTACTTTTCAACTTTTAGAAATAGCAAAAGAGCTCAATGGGCGCAGTACAGAAACTTCAATAGATAATCATATTCTAAAATAATAATATCATGGAGAATTTACCATCATATCTACAACGTCCTAAAATATATTTCAGAATTGGGCTCGGTTGGAACACCGATAGATTATATGACCAAAAAACAAAAATCAGGAAAAAAATTTAAAAAAAACTATCATGAAAACATCAATCAATCAAGATCAAATAAAGCCTAAAAAGCAACTTTTCTTCCAAATGCTTTCCAATAGTAGGCGCATTCGTTGGACAGAAATGGCACAGTGCAAATATCAGATCTAATAATGTTTTTTCAAAAAGGGATAAAATCGGTATAGATTTACAGAAAAGGCTATCCCAACATTTTTAGATAAGTTACTTATCATTAGAAATGCTACCACGCAATTTAAATACTGGGCATAGTTAACAACAATCAATAATTATATTATTGTAACTTTAATTTAGGAATGACAAGAGATGTAATAAATATCAATGATTTTACCATTTTGGTTGAAGAAGCCACGACCAAGGATGCCACTAAAGATTCTTGTTTCTTTGATGAAGCTTTAATAGCGGTTGCTTTTTACGGTTCTGGCAATGTAAATTTAACAGTAAAATATGGCGATAAACAAAAAGAATTCAACCATACCAAAGGCTTGGCACTTTCATTTTATGCCGACGAAAAAGTAGAATTTATACATTCTGTTTCCGCTTCTAAACCATTGGAATGTTTGGTAATAGCAACATCCCCGAATGTAATTAACCACCTTCCTAACCATGAGGGAGAATTATTTGGCGAAATGCTCAATCAATTGGTCAATCCTTCTGATCATTATGTAGAAGGTCCGTTCTTTTTTATGACTCCTGAAATGCAATCTATCATAGATTCCTTATTTAACATTCAATACGAGGGCAAAACTAAAATGATGTTTTTTAGAAGTCAAATCACTGCATTGCTTTCGCATTTTTTTGGTCAGTTAGCAATCTTGAAAACAGAAAAAATTAGGTCTCCCGAACGCGAAAAACTAAATCAGGCCAAAGATATCTTATTGAATAACATCGACAATCCACCTTCGCTAAGCGAAATCTCCAAACAAATAGGATTGAATACGTTCAAGTTAAAAAAAGAATTTAAAGAATTTTTTGGTTTACCAGTCTTCAGGTACCTTCAAAATGAGCGCCTTACATTAGCACATAAAATGATTCGTAATCAGGATGCTACAGTTCAAGAGGCGGCCTGGCATGTAGGCTATGATAGTCTTAGTTCTTTCTCAAATGCTTTTGAAAAAAAGTTTGGCTATCGTCCGAGTCAAATTAAGTAAACTCCTTTTCGAACAGATTATTATCCTTTTAAGACAAACCCTTCTTTTGTCTTCATCATAGTTTTGTCTTGTAATTAAAAATTATATAGATATGAAAACTAAACGCGCAATTTTATTGGGGATAGTCATTTGGATTATAGGTATACTTTTTTACTCAATATCCTTTTTTGTACCCATTTTAGAAAATGCCGAGACTCAAGCAAACCTCGTGTTGTTTATTGTAGTTATGCCATTAGTTTGGCTGGGATGTTCTTTCTATTACTTGAAAGATTACAAAACCCATGGTTATAAAGTTGGTCAGACGATGTTGTTAACTGCAGTTGCCTTAGACGCATTAATTACTGTCCCGCTCTTTGTGGTTCCTAATGGAGGAAATCATTATAGCTTTTTCACTTCACTTGGGTTTTGGATTATTGCCTTCGAATTTTTAATAGTAGCCAGTTTATACTGGTACGTTCGCGTATATCCTCACACCGTTAATTTTAGGAAGTAAAATTATGGGAATTAATTTCGAAAATTTAGCAAGTATTGAACTCGTAGTACACACAGGACTATCGGCAGGGAAATGATTTATACGGTCGAATACAATCACACTAAAGAATTGTTTTCCATTATATGAGAAATATGGAGCAAATATATCTCATTCATAAACTAAAGTCTCAATTCGCCATTCTCTTAACTGCCATGTATGGTTTGTTTTGATTCAAATTATGATATAAAAAATAGTTAGAAAATTCTTATATAATAGAATTTTCTAATTAATGAGAATTATTGTTTTTAACAATTTTTATACAAAACTCTGATATACAGATAAATAGACAAACGGCACAAGATTAGCATAATAATTACTAAACTAAAACTTATATAGACATGAAAACTCAACGCGCCATTTTATTAGGTATAGCCATTTGGATGATTTCCATACTATTTTATTCGATTTCCTATACAATACCTCTTTTAGAAGATCCAGATAACCAAGCCAATGTTGTTTTGTTTATCGTTGTAATGCCACTGGTTTGGTTCGCCAGTTCTTTTTATTATAAAAAGGATAACAAAACCCATGGTTTTAAAGTAGGACAAACCATGTTATTAACTGCAGTCGCATTAGACGCAATTATAACCGTCCCTTTATTTGTGATTCCAAATGGAGGAAGTCACTATACCTTTTTTACATCTGCAGGCTTCTGGATTATTGCCTTTGAATTTCTACTTGTAGCTAGTTTATACTGGTATGCACGTGTATATACACAACGAATAATTTTAAAGTAATAGCCTCATGGATTTTACACTTCAGCATATTGTAACAGTTGTCCTTGTCTTATTGGTGGGCTTATCAGCAGGATTATGTTTTACCTGGACTAATGCCATAACAGCAGGAATAGGCAAATTAAATGACTTGGGTTATTTAAGAGCATTTCAACAGATGAATAGAAGCATTATAAATCCGCTTTTTATCCTTGTATTCTTTGGTCCATTCTTCTTAGGTCTCATCAATTTGTACCTGTTTAAAAATGCATCAAGTTCAATAATTTGGTTATTGATGTTTGCCATAGTATTCTACTTTTTTGGAGTGCTATTGGTTACCATTTTTGGAAATGTTCCTCTTAACGAAATTTTAGATAAAACAGATTTAAGCAAAGCTAGCCTAGAAGACTTGAAATTGCTTCGGAATCGATTTGAAACGAAATGGAATCGTCTGCATTTAGTCAGAACAGTCTCTTCGATTACTTCATTTTTAATACTAATAATAAGCTTAGTACAAAGCATAAAATAATAACATAATTAAATCATGAAAAACACAAGTAACATTTTAGTCATTGGCGGAACAGGTAAAACTGGTCGCAAAGTAGCAAGTAAATTAACTGAGATTGGACATAAAGTTAGAATTGGTTCTAGATCGGCATCACCTTCATTTGATTGGGATAACCCAGAAACATGGACGGAAGCTATGCAAGGCATGGATAAAGTATATATCACATTTCAACCTGATTTAGCCGTTCCAGGAGCATTAGAAGCAATAGAAGAACTTACAAAACAAGCCAAACGTTCTGATGTAAAAAAATTAGTCCTACTGTCAGGAAAAGGTGAAAGAGAAGCCGAGTTGTGTGAGCAAGTTGTTATTCATTCTGGTTTAGATTATACAATAGTTCGTGCGAGCTGGTTTAATCAAAATTTTAGTGAGAGCTTTTTCTTAGAGCCCATATTAGAAGGATTTGTCGCTTTGCCACAAGCAGATGTCAAAGTCCCTTATGTTGATACCGACGATATTGCCGACGTCGTTGTTGCTGCCTTATTAAATGAGGAACACAATGGAAAGACATATCAGCTCACAGGACCAAAATCACTCACTTTTAAAGAAGTCATTGAAGAAATATCTGAGATTACAAGGCGAGACATCGCTTTTACTCCAATTGCTTTACCAGCTTATGTTAACATGATGAAGCAACAGGGCGTACCATCAGATTTTGTTTGGTTGATTGAATATTTATTCTCTGAAGTTTTAGGCAATCCTAGTAATTCTGAAATCACTAATGATGTAGAGAATGTATTAGGCAGAAAACCAAAAGATTTTTTAGACTACGTCAAAGAAACAGCTGTAACTGGAATTTGGAACCCTAAAGCTTTAGCTTAAGGAAAATTTCATCAATTAAAAACGAACATTATGATACATCTAACAAAATTATTTCTAATAATGTTAATTTCTATTGTTTTCAAGACAACTATGTATGGTCAACAAAATACCGATAGCATACGATTGGTTAATGAGGCTTTAAAAATGATAGAATTCCCAGAACCTGAATTTAAATCTCCTTTTGTTCCAAATCTGGATGCTAAAGCTATAGCGGATATGGGTTTTGATCAACCGTATCAATCGGAAGTTATTTCATATAAAATGAGAGATGGTGTTCAAATTCATGGACAAGAATATGAACATGATTCAAATAAAACGGTTCTATTGTTACATGGTACTTTGGCAAGCAGTTATACGTATAACAAAATGTCAGGATTATTAAGGGAGGCCACACAGGCAAAGGTTATTGCAGTTGATTTAAGAGGTCATGGACAATCGAAAGGTATAGCTGGTGATATAACTACTTTAAATCAATATGCAGAAGATTTAGATGATCTTATTTCAGCAATAAAAAAAGAGAATCCTAATGAGGTCATTATTGTTGCTGGCCACTCCATGGGAGGTGGTATTGTGCTGAGGCATGCTGAAACGTTTTCGGATACTGACATTGATGCATATGTATTATTTGCTCCAAATCTTGGGAACAATGCACCAACGGTAAGTCAAGAATTAAATCTGAAAAGTAATTTTATAAAAACACACTTGTCTAGAGGATTGGGTTTGCGAGTACTCAATGAATTTGGGATTCATACCTACGATTCATTAAATGTAGTTTACTATAATTTACCTGAGCAAATGCCAATACGGTCCTACTCCTATAGAAGTATGCAGGCTAGTTTTCCTAAAAATTATGGCAAAGCTTTAAGAGGTATTACAAAACCAATGTTAGTATTGGTGGGAAGTAATGATGAAGCTTTTATAGCTGAAGAATATCCAACACTAATAAAAGCAAATTCAATCGGTGATGTATTTGTAGCCGAAGGTGAGTCTCATAATGGCATTAGACACAACAAAGAAGCTATGGATAAGGTTCGCGATTGGGTCACTGTAAATAAGCTTAAATAAGAAATATGAAAATGACTACAAAATTATTTAAAATCTTAAATTATGTATTTTTCGTTGCCTTCGTGCATTTTAGTTTAAGTGCTCAAATATCTGAAAAAATACCGTTATCTAAAGACCATCAGCTTTTAGGTTTAGGCAGGCAGTACATTTTAAAATCAGGAATATTAGAAGAAGAGCGTCCAATTATTATTTCATTACCTCTTGGTTATGAAAACAATGATGCCAACTACCCTGTACTTTATCTTTTAGATGGTTTAGGCAATATAAAACATGAAATTGGTACCGTGGAATTATTAACCGATTCTGGTATTATTCCTCCGATGATTATTGTGGGCATAGAGAGTTTAGACAGGTCGAGAGATTTAACGCCATCGCGTGCAGGACAAGGTGTTTATGGAGGCGTAGGTGACTCAGGAATACAACAGAGTGGTGGTGCTTCTAAATTTCTTCAGTTTTTAGAAGAAGAATTAATTCCTTTTGTAGAATCAAACTTTAGAACGCACCCATATCGTCTTTTAGAAGGCCATTCGTTTGGAGGGTTGTTTAGTACATATGCGCTTATGGAAAAGCCAGATATTTTTGACGCATTCATTATTCAGGCTCCAGCGCTTTGGTGGAACAAGGAAGAAATGACAGCAGAAGCTAAACAATTTTTTAAATCAAATTCCAACTTGGATAAAACCATATATTTTGGAATTGGAGGAGGAGATGGCTGGGGAATGCGACAGGAACTCAAACGATACGTTCAAGTTATTGAAGAGAACCCTCCTAAAAAACTACGATGGAAACATGAAGAAGTTGGAGATGAAGACCATGATACCTCTCGGTTATTGCTTAATTATTACGGCATAAAGTATGTGTTTTCAGATCTAGTAGCCTCGGAAGAATTACGCAACAATTATAGCGACGAAGCCTTTTTAAAAGCAGAAAGCGAGCTTATGGACAAATACGGGCCACAAGCAAGAAGACCTGTAAGTAATTACGTAGACATTGCATTAAAACTGTTAGAGAAAGAAAATCATTTAGGCGCTATAGTCGTATTTGAGAGAGCGGTAAAAGCCTATCCAAAATATATTGGACTGATGACGAATTTGGCCAAGTTGTACGAAAAAACAAAACAGAATGATAAAGCTATAGACACCTATAAATTAGCTATTCAACTTTCAGAAAAATTAAAAACAGGACAAGCAGAAGGTTTTAATAACGAAATTAATAAACTCAGGAACAATTAATTTGTTTTGTAAATACATATAAATTATGCCACACTTTATAATAGACTGCTCGGATAATATTGCTTCACTGAAATCCCCTTTTGAAATTATGCAAAAAGTATATGATACTGCAGAATCAACTCAGCTTTTTGACAAGGGAGATGTTAAGGTTAGAATCAATCCTTTTAAGCATTACAATACTGGAAATTCCAAGGATGATTTCATTCATATTTTTGCCAATATTATGGAAGGTAGAACAACTAATCAAAAAGCACATCTTTCCAAATCAATAGTTACGGAACTGAAGGGGATGTTTCCAAAGGTTCCCATTATTTCTATGAATATCAGAGATTTTGAAAAGGCAACCTACTGTAATAAATTAATGATCAAAAATTTTAAAATGTAACTATCATCTAATTAAATCGATCAAATGCATAAATATTTCTACATATTTTTTGTGCTATTCTTACCTCTAAATTTATCTGCACAGCAATACAAAATGTTGGACAAAGAATTACGAGAGGTGCTGCAAAATGAAAATCTAACAGGAGCTGTATGGTCTATTGTTTCTGATAGTGAAATTACTACTGGAGCTTTAGGATTAAAAAATGTTGAATCAAAAGAATTATTCAATAGTAAAAATAGTGTGCAAGTTGGTTCTGTGGCAAAAGTGCTTATTGCTACAGGTATTCTTCGGTTAATAAGTCAAGGCAAGTTGGATATTGATTCAACAATTAATAAAATCTTACCCAATATTATTTTTGATAATTCTTGGAAGAAAGCAAACCCTGTTACCATAAGAGATTTATTAAATCATACAGCTGGTCTGGAAGACGCAAGATTTTGGCAAATATTCAGTGCAAAACCAACATCGGACACGCCTCTTGAATCAGTCTTTTTAAAAGACCTTTCTGTTTTGAAAATCCGAACTATTCCTGGTTCACGATTTTCCTATTCAAATATGGGGTACTCTTTGTTGGGCTTGATTATTGAAAAAATTACTCATGAATCGTATGAAAGCTATTTAGATGCCAATCTTTTAAAACCTTTAGGTATGAAGAACAGTACTTTTCAATTTGTAACCCAAAAAGGTAAAAAAGCAGACTATAACTTAGCTATGGGACATTTCGATGATGGAACCATTCAAGAAAATGTGCCTATGTATTTGAGGCCTGCAGGGCAGTTTACTACGACGGCAAGTGATATGGCTTTACTCGCAAGGCTTTTAATGAGTGATGGAGTAATAAACGGAGTGCCATTTATAAAAAAAGAATTGTTAATGCAAATGGGAAAACCTGCATTAACAGAATCTAGTATGAATGGACTGAATACAGGATATCAATTTGGACTTAGCTATAGGGATAGATATGGAGTCACAGGTTATTTTCACCGTGGCAATACCATTGGCTTTAGATCAACATTCTATTTATTTCCTGAAGAGAAGAAAGCATTTTTCATCAGTTTTAATACCGATAGGGAAACTGCAAAATATGAAAGGTTTAACCAAGTGTTTATTGAACATTTAGGAATAGAAAAAAAGGAAAAAACGAAGGCATATGACAATTTACCTAGGAAAATAAAGGAATATGAGGGCTTCTATAAGTTAAGCCCTATTCGATTTGAGAAATTCGCCTACTTAGATTTACTTTTTAACTCATTGAAGGTTAGTAAAATCGATAATAAGCTGATTATTGAATCAATTCAAAATGACAGCTATTTTCTTTATCCAGTCGGCAAAAATTTGTTCAGGAAACAGGACAGGGTCAGAGCTTCCCATGTTTTATATCAACAGGACAAAATTCAACTTATTAGCGATGGACTAGTTACTTATGAAAAAACAAGTATGCTTTATCTTGGCTTATTATGGTTAAGCCTAATTATGGGTCTTTTGGGTATATTAATTATCCTGATAAAGGGCTTTTATTTTTTTGCTAAAAAGAAATTATTTAATGGAAATCAGATTTTATCTGTTCCTTTTGTTTCTATAATTTCACTCTTCATACCAATTCCCTTTCTTTTAAATCAATCTTTTTTGAACTTAGGTGACCTTTCATTTACAAATGTATTGTTGGCAATGGTCACTGGAATATTTCCGGTAGCAATGATTTATGGACTTATAAGAACTAGGAGAAACAAAGCACTATTAATAGATGTTCTAGGAGTTTTATTTGCCTTGCAATGGGCAATAGTATTAATATCTTGGAATCTAATTCCCTTTAGGTTATGGTCTTAACATATAGTATTAGTTTAAAATCCATTTGGAACAAATACTACTCCTTTTCGAACTAGAGTAGCCTTGGTAAATATCTCATTTTTGAATAATAAATAGAAAAAGAATTGTTAATCAATACTAACGAAATGAAAACAAATTAAAATGAAACATAAACTATTCGTACTCTTCTTTTTTATTCAGCTAGGATTTGGAACAAAACCTATGTTTGGCCAAGCGACATCAAACAATGAAGTTCTTAAAGCAAAAATTGAGACCTATCTAAATGCCAGTTTTGAAAATGGATATGCTGCATCTGTGTTAGTGGCAAAACAAGGAGGTATTATTTTGTCAAAAGGCTATGGCTGGTCGGATAGAAAGAATAAGATTCTCAACACTCCTTCATCGGTTTTTAATATTGGTTCAATTACAAAACAATTTACGGCAGCGGCTATTTTAAAACTTGTAGAGCAAGGAAAATTGAGTACATCAGACCACATAAGAAAATTTTATAGTCAAGCACCTTCAGATAAGAAAAACATTACTATTCATCAATTATTGACACACACTACTGGCATTTCACCTGGAACCGGAGGTTTTAGATATGACGAAGCAAGTAAAGAACAGTTCCTTGAAGAATTCTTTAACGCAACCTTGCAATCACTACCAGGAACAAAACATGAATATGCAAATGCAAACTATATTCTATTAGCGGCAATTATAGAATCTGTATCGGGACAAAGCTATTCGACATTTTTAAGAGATAACTTTTGGAGGCCATTAGGTATGGACCGTACTGGTTATAAAAGCATTTCATTTTATAGTGAAATTATTTCTCATGGCTATTACTTTAATTATACTGACGGTGTTTGGGAAGATTGGGGAATTACGCAAGAGTATTTACCAGACAACAATATGCACTGGTATAGCATCGGCAAGGGCGATATTTATTCTACAACTTTAGACCTTTACAAATGGCATGTTGCGTTAGAAACCAATAAGGTTTTAAATGCAAAGTCTAAAAAAATATTAGAAACTCCATTTGTGGCTGAGAACCAAGACGGAAATACGCACTACGCCTTCGGTTGGGCAACCTTTAAAACGAAAACAGATAAAAAAGTAGTTTGGCACAATGGTAGTAACGGGATTTTCTTTGGAAATTTTGTGCGCTTTGTAGATGATGATATTGTCATAATTGTCTTATCAAATACAATCTTAAATAACGATTCTGAAGATGTCTCTTGGGAAATAAGTAAACTAATTTCCGATTCCAATTACATTCCAAAACCGGTCACCAAATTATCTTACGAGTTGGTTTATGATTTTATCAATTTGAACACAACGGATAACGCGAGTAAGCTCATCCCTTTTTTAGAAAAGAATTTAAACTCAAAATTTACTGATAAGGCGGTTTTTAATCGGGTTGGTTTCAAGCGTATTGCAAAAGAAAAGAATCCATCTTGGGGATTAGAACTATTAAAGTTAAATGTTGAATTGTTTCCAAACGACGGAAATTTATGGGATTCATTAGGTGATGGCTATTTTGAATATGGTCAACAAGAAAATGCAATGAATGCGTTCTCTAAAGCTTTAGAATTGAAACCTGAAAATAATTGCAATTGGTGCAAGAACTCTCAAGAAAAAATAGAATCACTTAAAAATTAATTATGAAGTTTAAATACGTATAAAGTTTTCCGCTTTCAAAAGATATGGTGCAAGAATGGTTAAAGTTTGTTGAAGAGGTAAACACAACTAGAAATTGTGAGTTTACAAAAATGCATGAAAGAATTGGAGTAACCAAAGAGAGTTGGTATCTCAAAGAAAATGAAAACGACTTTGAAGTTATGGTTTATACAGAAGCTAATAATCAAGATTTTTCAGAAAAATTTCAAAATGATAAAAGTGAATTTTCAGATTGGTTTAAAAGCGAGGTGACTAGAATTCAAAATTATAATCTCAATGAAGGTGTAAACATGCCAAAGCTAGTACTTGATTGGGATTCATCACAATGAAATATATAAAGGGAACTAAGAAGAACAGCAAAACATAATTGACACTAGTTGGGAATTACATAGTAAAATTATAACCATTTAGGATTACTGACTTTTATAAAAAAAAATCATTATCTGATGAAAAAAAATATCTCCTTCCTAATTATATGTGTTTTTGCTCAGTTTGTTGGATTTCAGACAAATGCACAAAATAGAATTGATACTTTTAAAGTTGATTCTAAGCCATTACAAGAAACTAGAACAATAAAAGTTGCATTGCCTTTCGGGTATGATTACTCAATTAAAACATATCCTATACTTGTTGTTTTAGACAATCAGTTGTTGTTTTCTACAACTACAGCTTTGGTAAATCAATTAAGTTCAACTTCTAGAATGCCAGAATCTATAGTTGTAACCATTATAGAAGGCAATAAACATAGAGCATACTATTCTCCAAACCTTTATGATAATGTAAAGAATCGCGATTACGGTTATGGAAATCATCAAGATGAGCTAACTCAATTTTTGAGTGAAGAGTTACTACCTGAATTAGAAGATAGATATAGATTAGCTTATTTTAGAATGTTAGTTGGCTTTTCTCCTTCATCCGTATTTACGTTGCATACGTTTTCTAAAAATCAAAATCTTTTTCAGGCATATGTTGCTTTAGCTTCAGGGAACATTATTGGCGACGGCTATACAGAAGGGACAAATCTTATAGATGAAATTGAAAAGTCATCAATAATGAATAAGTCTAATAATAAATTTCTTTACATCGTTTCGGGAGGAAAAGATGTAGAAGATCAACCAGATATTGACGACAATATTAAAAATTTCAATAAAAGGTTATCGAAGTTAAACTCTAGCAAACTAAAAACAAAAGCTGAAGTAATTAAAGGAGAAGGGCATACAGATGTTGTATTACCTGGACTCATTGCTGCTTTTGACTTTATTTTCCCCAAAGAGAAATGGCTAGTTAGTTACCAGGATTTAATTTCTAAATCAGGTAATGCAAAAGAAAACATTGATAAATTTTACAATGAACTCTCAGATACCTATGGCATTGATATATATCCAAACATGGATAGATTATATAGTATGAGTTGTGTCAAAAATATTGGCAGAAGTCTCATAAGGCAGGAAAGAGTTGATGAAGCTATTGAACTATACCAATATTGGACAGAATTATATCCTAATTCACACTTAGCACATTCATATCTAGGTCGTGCGCAAAAAATAATTAATGATTTTAGAGCTGCTAAAAAATCTTACGAGAAAGCTGTAGTATTAGTAAAATCAGATTATTTGCAGGTCTATATAATTGAGTATCAAAAGGTTTTAGAGGAAATTAATAAAGAGCTAACAAATTATAAAAATTAAATAAGACACTTCGTCATTCTCTTATTTATTACTCATAAAACATAATCATTCACAGAATAAATAATTATGAAACTTAAAACAAATTGCTTAATTGTCTACTTTTTACTCTTTTCTGTTATGACTTGTTTTGGTCAGATTAGTGAAGAACAAATTGAAAAAATTGACAGTCTGTTTATACCTTGGAATGCGCCAAATCATCCAGGAGGTTCAGTGTTGATTTCAAAAAATGGAAAAACGATTTTTTCAAAAGCTTATGGTTTAGCGAGTTTAGAGTACAACATTCCAAATACAGAAAACACGCTTTTTAATATTGGTTCTGTATCAAAGCAATTCACAGCTATGGGTATTGTGTTGTTAGAAGAGCAAAGCAAACTCTCTTTTGATGATAATGTTAAAAAGTTTCTTCCTAATCTTCCAGATTTTGGTAAAACAATAACCATTCGTCAACTTTTACATCATACAAGTGGTTTAAGAGACCTTCATGGTCTACTAGGACTTGCAGGGTGGAGACCGGCAGATTTAGAAACTAATGAAGATTTATATAGGATTTTTGAAAATCAAAAGGAACTTAATTTTAGTCCTGGTGATGAATTTTCATATAGCAATACAGGGTATATATTCTTAGCAAAAATCATCGAAAATGTTGGTGAAATAAGCTTTGAGAAATGGATGAAGCAAAACATATTTGAGCCTTTAGGGATGAATAACACCTATGTAGAAACTCAGCATGACAGAGTAATTCCAAATAATGCTACATCATATTATTTAAGAAATGAGTTTAAGCGTGCTATTGAATATTGGGGATATTTTGGTTCAGGAAACATGCACTCAACAACAGAAGACCTAAATATTTGGCTACTAAACTTTAGCGCACCAAAAAAAGAATGGGAATCAGCCTTTAAAAAGTTACTATTAACCACTCCATTGAACAATGGTTTTGAAACCAACTATGCTTTTGGAGTTAGAATTGAAAGCTACTCTGGTAAGAAAGTCATTCAGCACGGTGGATCTGTTGGTGGATTTAGAGCCATAACAAGAGTGTTTCCAGAGGAGCAATTACATATTGTAATTCTATCAAATTATACCAGAAGTAGTATTGGATCTAAGACCAATAAAATTTCAGATATCTTTTTGAGTAAAAGCGATGAAACGCCAATAAAAAAAATAGAACAAAATTCACGATTACCAGAGTTTGTTAAACTTTCAAATAAAAAGTTAAAGCAATTTGAAGGTGTTTACTGGAGTGATTCTGAAAAATCAGGACGTAAAATTTATGTAAAAAATGATACACTAAGATACTCAAGTTCTGAAAAAAACGAATGGGCTTTAGTGCCAACCAATGAGCAAATATTTATCATGATGCATCCAACTATTAAACCGGTAGTTACATTTGATAATAAGACCCATCAAATGACGATAAAGATTGAAGACAATTTACCTGGAGTTTTTAGCTTTCTTCAAAGTAACGTAGACAAGAATACAAATGACTTGAATGCATTTGTTGGACATTATTACAGTCCAGAATTAAAAACAATATATTCTGTATTTAATGAAGGGAAAGATATTTATATAGAACATGCTAGGCATGGTAAGATGAAACTAAATCAATTATACAACACTGTTTTTTCTACTGATGAGCCTGTAGGTATTGTAGAAATTAGCAGATCTAAAAGTGGTGAAGTTTTAGGTTTAAGAATGTCTAATGGTCGAACTCGAAATGTTTGGTTTAAGAGCATTAAATTTTAGAATCAATTAAGAAGAGAATCTTTTTGTAATTAATAACAAAAAAGAAACAACTATGAAAATAACGAAATTATTAATATTTACATGTGCTATATCGCTAAACACTGTCTTTGCTCAAGAAAAAATTATAACTGATGCTAGTGATCCAATCTTAGCGGGACCTTATCTAGGTCAAAAGCCGCCTGGTTTAATACCAGAACCTTTTGCCCCTAGATTAGTTACAACTTTGAATTGGGAAATTGATGGTGTTTTTACGCCTGACCTTAAAGAGTTTTATTTCATCAGAGAAGTTGGAGAAAAAGAGGAAGATAAAAAAATGGAATTTGTGGTCATTCAATATAAAAACAACCAATGGCAGGATTCTGTTATATCACCAAGGGTTGGACAACCTTTCATATCTCCCGATGGAAAAAAAATGCACTTGGGCAGAAGGTATAAAGAACGTACTGGTACTGGTTGGTCGGAGATAAAAAAACTTGACACCGTATTTATGAAGATTCCTATTATGAGACTTACAGCTTCAGCCAATGGAACTTATGTTTTCGATGAAATGTCGGAACAAGGTAATCTGCGTTACTCTCGATTAATAGATGGGAAACGTGAAGAACCCAAATCATTCGGAAAACAAATTAACACTGGAAAATCAAACGCTCATCCTTTTATTGCACCTGATGAGTCTTACATTCTATGGGATGGCAGACGGGATAGCGGATATGGCAATGCTGATATCTACGTCAGCTTTCGACAAAAAGATGGTTCATGGAGTGAAGCAATTAACCTAGGTGAAAAGATAAACACTAAAGCGTCAGAATATGGTGCAAGTGTAACACCAGACGGAAAATATCTGTTTTTTAACAGAAATGTTGGTAAAGTAAAACCAACTGACAAATATGAGAATACTGATATGTTCTGGGTGGATGCTCAGGTTATTGAAACGCTAAGACCAAAAAAATAACTACCGCCAACAATTCTCTTTTAATTACAAACAATGAATTTGAAAGAGAGGCTAATAAAATAATAAACAAGCATATCGTGTCTACAGTAATGTCTAATAGCTTTGGAACACGCCAAAGTGCCTATTTCCTTTCAAGAAATTTAGCAAAGTTGGTGTTAAATAAATAAAAAGTAGAAATGATGACTAAAGAAGAGCGGCAACAAATAATAGCTACTAGCTGGGAATTACACCGTAAAGTTGAAACGAGCTATTTAAACAATCCAGCAAGTCCAGAAGATGAGGGATGGTTAGAAAAGCAACGTATGCTTCTAGCTGATATGGCCCTTCACTTGTTACAAACAACAATTACCGCTGATGATATTAAATTGGACCTTTTACGAAATAACATTCATTCAATATTAACGATTTCAGATCGGTTTTTGCCTGGTGCAGATTTAAAAAAAGCAATAAAGAATCTTTACAAAAACAAATAAACATTATGAGAAAATTAATAATAGGAATTTATATGTTAAGCACTCTTCTAGTGTCTAACGTTTTGAATGCTCAAATAACAAAGCGGATCGATAGCTTAGCTAAGGTTCATCAAGCGAGAGGATTTAATGGTAATGTGTTATATTCTAAAAATGATTCCATCATTTTTACTGGTAACTACGGATATATTGACTTTGAATCAAAGCTACCTCTTAATGATTCTACGGTATTTGAACTAGCCTCTTGTTCTAAACAGTTTACAGCAGTAGCAATAATGCAGTTAGTTGAAAAAAAATTAATCACTTACGATACCAAAGTCCATGAGATTGTTACTGATTTTCCATATCAGAATATTACCATAGAGCATTTATTGAGACATCAATCTGGGCTTCCTGATTATCAGAAGTTATTTTATAATAAGAAGTATTGGAATCGAAAGAAAATGGCCACCGCTCAAGATGTAGTTGATGTTTTAAATAAATTAAAATTGGCGCTGAGTTTTGAACCTGGAAGCTTTTATGAATATGACAACACAGGCTATGTTGTATTAGGCGTTATTATTGAAAAATTAAGTCAACAATCTTACGCCGAGTATATAAAGGAGCAAATTTTTATTCCAGTTGGAATGCAATCTTCAAGAGTAGACTCTATTGAAAATGATCCAGAACAATTTGAAAATGTAGCTATAGGACAAACCTACAATGAACCAAAAAAAAGACACCAAAAAGCAAGAGAAGATAAAAACCACAAACACCTTAATTGGATGAGGTCAATTGTAGGTGACGCTGGTATTTATGCTTCTATTCTTGATCTTGAAAAATGGAAACATGCATTGCGAAATAACACTTTAATTACTGAAGAAAGCAAACAAATAATGTTCTCTACAGATGATATATCAAAAAAATATGGGTATGGTGTTGCTATTTATAATACCGAAAGCAAAGGAAAATGGGTGTATCATAACGGTAGTTGGGGAGGTGCTAAAACAATGACATTATATTTACCGGAGACTAATGAATTTCTTGTGATTTTAAGTAATAACAGGTATGAAGAAACCTATAAAAAATTTGAAGAGGATTTATATAACCTTATACAATAAAAACTTAAAACAAATTTAGAAATGAAAAAATCAATAATCACATTCAGTATCATTCTTTATGCTGTAGCTGTTCCATTTCTGGAAATTAACAACACGCATGTTTTTAATCCAGATTGGACACCTCATGTTCGTATCCATGAAGTTTGGCAGCTCATTACCAATTCAGCTATAGGTATACTTTGTTTATGGTTGGTTTGGGTGAAAAATGAAACCAAAATCAGTACTGTTTTAAGTTTGATCATCATAGGTGGGTTTTTACTGGCTTATATACTGCAAGATTTTTATGGAGGCTCAATGAAATACCTGGATGGAAGTGAGAAAACATTGTTAGGAATTAATATTGGCGTGTTAGGCTTTGGAATAGCATTTATACTTCTATTACTTACCCTAATAGCCGCTAAGCAAAAGCCTAAAATCAGCTAGTTATAATTATTAAAGCACAGTTAATTTATTTTAAAAAATCATTATTATTTATGTTATCCAAAGCAATTATTCCCTTCATCATCTTATTTACACTGTCCATTTCGGCACAAGAGACAGATTCTCAAAAATTGCTCAAAAAGACAGAGTCATTTATAAACGCTTATAACTGCAAGCAGCAACCAAACAGTGATTCAAAAGATGTTGATCGATTTTTATCCTTTTTTGCTGCTGATTTTGTTGACGAGCATATTAAGTACAATGTAATTGTAAGTAATAAAGAAGAATTTAGAAAGGGATTGATTGACAAACTCCAGAATAAGATATATTATCATAAAGTATCTATAAATGACATTATGTTAGGGGAAAATGTAGCCTTTGTAAAAATTACAATTAAAGCTAAAGTGAAGCCGTTTCATATGGATAGAATTGTCGAACATATTTCAAGCCAAATAATGTCAATTGAATATGACCAAAATGGAATGATAACACATTTAAGAAGACATCACAACTAAAGAAACTAAAATACAAAATAGAAATATGAGAGGGTTTTTAATTATAACACTAAGCTTATTAATTAGTTCTTTTACATTTTCACAATCCATAGATGTGGAAAGTTGGACTAAAGACATTGATTTTTATAAGACCAATCTTGAACAACATCATATTGACTTATACAATACCATTAGTAAAGTAGAATTTGAAAAGGAAATACAGGAGATTAAATCAACGTTAAATAAAAAAAATGATGTAGAGGTTATTGTAGATTTAATGCGATTAACTCGAAAAATTGGAGATGGCCATACAGCGTTTTCTTTAAGAAGTGTCGAAACTCACTTATTTCCCATTGAAATTTATAAAATAAACGGACAATGGCGCGTTATTAAAACGACTAACAGTCACAAGAATCTTTTGGGTAAAATAGTATCAAAAATTGATGGAAAATCAATACATCTAATAGCAAATGAGGTCAGTGAAATTGCTCAGTACGTGGAAAACGAACAATCTAAAATCATTAGAACTGGTGAATATTGTATGATATCTGAATTGTTATTTGGTTTACAATTAATAAATAATGAATTTAAAGCAGAATTTTCTTTTTTAGACGATAGTAATAAAGAATCAAACATATTGCTAAATGCCATCAACAATAAAGATTATTATGGGAATACCGACTTCGAAACATTTAAAATAGTAATTCCAGAAATTCAAAAACCAATTGATTCAAAACACGATTATCTCTGGTTCAGTTCAATAAAAGACACCAAGGGTATTTACATCAAATTTGAGAGTTATCCTTCATTTGAAGACATGGAGAAGTTTGGAGAATCTCTTCTAAATTATGTTAACGAAAATCAAATTAAACAAGTAGTCATTGATTTAAGGAATAATGGAGGTGGAGATTTTTTTGTTGGAACTTTTTTGGCGTATTATCTCAATTTGGCTGATGGTATTGATTGGAAATCTGGAGTTTATCTTTTAACAGACAAAGTAACTTTTTCTGCTGGAACAAGTAATGCCTCTCAATTTAGACAAATCCTCAATGCAAAGATTGTTGGAGAGCCTACGGGTTCAAATCCAACAGGTTATCAAGATATGGGGCAGTTTACTCTTCCAAATTCTGGAATGATTGTTACGTATTCAAAAAGACTATTTAGATTTCAAGATAAAGTCACTCATGGAGTTCAACCTGATGTTTTAATTGAATATGAGTGGAATAGCTATTCTAAAGGAATTGACATTATGATGGAATGGGTCATTAACGACATAAAACTCAAATAGCGTTGGCTAACAACGTGCTGTAGTAAAAAACAAGACTATGAAAGAAATAAAATTATTACCCTTCTTAACTATACTCCTTGTCCTTATTTCATCTTGTAAGGACACTAAAAAGTCCAATCTTACTTTGCTCAGTGATCATATTCCAACAGATACTCCCATAGTTTTTGGGGAAGGAGTTATTTCGACTGATAGTTATGAGTTTGCAATCACATTTAGCCCAGAAATGGACGAAATGTATTTTACACGTCGAAAAGGAGAAGAGGATAATGAAATTTATACTATGAAATTAATTGATGGAAAGTGGTCAAACCCAGAATTAGTCTTTTTCAAAGCAACCAAAGGGTGGGATTTTGAACCTCACATCAATCCTAAAGGAGATCGACTCTATTTTGGAAGCACAAGACCTCTTAACGATACGATTGGATCCACAGGATTATACCAATGGTATAGTAAGAAAGAAGCAAATGGTTGGAGCACCCCAACACCGTTGGAGAAACCATTTTTGGATAAATCTGTAACAATGTATTTGACATCTTCAATAAATGGTAATTTATACTTCACAACTGGAGAAAAGGGAGATAAACCAGAAGATTGGGTTATTTATAATTCGATTAGCGAAGAAGGCCAATATAAAAAAGTCAAAAGAATGGGAAAGGAAATAAACGCTTCTGGCAAATGGATTGCTCATTCATTTATTGCTCCGGACGAAAGCTATCTGATCTATGATTTTAAAAGCGACTTAGGGTTTGGAAAAAGTGATTTATACATCAGCTTTAATCAAAATGGTGCCTGGACAGAAGCTTATAATATGGGGTCTAGCATAAACACAGATCAAACTGAAATGGCTGCAAGTGTCTCACCCGATGGCAAGTATTTGTTTTTTCACAGAGGAGGAGAGGATCATGGAGATATTTATTGGGTAGATTTTAGATCAATAAAAGAAAATATTATGCAGCATATTAAAAACTAGTAAATAGGAATTAATATAAATTAAAGGAACACAAAATGAAAAAGACAGTTACAAATCTAATCTCGGTTTTCTCTATGCTGTTCTTAATAGGGAACATAGATGCTCAAGAACTAAAGATGACTCACAAAGATTCTTTAAATGTTTTACTAGACGAGTATTATGAATTGAATCTTAAAGTTTTTCAAGCAGGCTCAACACTAGAAGATATTGATGCTATATTCAATTTGTTTACAGACGACTTTACATATGTGCATCCAAAATATGGCGGAGATTATACAAGGCAAGATCTTTACATCGGGTACAAGAGAAATCTAGAAAAAGGGAGTTACAATGGAAGGGTAGCTGATATCAAAATAAACAATAAAATTATTGGATTAAAAGCGGCAACTGTAAATAAGAGTTTTATAAAGAAGGAAGACCATCAAATTAAGGACAGCAATGAACAGATGTCGCTCTTTGAGTTTAGAGATGGTAGAATATCTAAAATAGTTGAGTACTGGTAAGTGCTGAAAACTTTAAAAAATGCATCATGAAATTTAGACAAGCAATAAGAAACGATGTTGCAGCAATTGTAGCAATGATTGCCGATGACAGATTAGGTAAAACCAGAGAAAATTTTCAAATTCCTTTGCCGAATTCATATTACAATGCCTTTGAAAATATAGACGCAGATACTAACCAAGAACTTATAGTAGTGGAGAGTGAAAAAGGAGAGATAATTGGCACTTTACAACTATCCTTTATTCAGTACTTAACCTATCAAGGAGGCATAAGAGCTCAAATTGAAGCAGTAAGAATTAGAAAGGATTATAGAGGAACAGGTTTAGGAACTCAACTATTTGAGTGGGCTATTGAAAGAGCAAAACAGAGAAAGGCACATGTGTTGCAATTAACAACTGATAAAAAGAGACCAGACGCCTTATATTTTTATAAAAAGCTTGGTTTTAAAGACTCTCATGAGGGAATGAAATTGCATTTTAAAATCTGATGAGTGAAAAGCGGGTGATTACATGATTAAATATTAAATCACACAATAACCCAATAACGATAAAATTATAATGAAAATAATTAACACTTTAATGTGCAAATGTCCTGAATGCAAAGTAGGAAATATTTTTAAGGATAAAGGAAGTATACTGCTTTTTCAAATACCGAAAATGAATAAACATTGCGCGAAGTGCGACTATAAATTTGAAAAAGAAACAGGGTTCTTTTTTGGCGCTATGTTTGTTAGTTATACCCTTTCAGCAGCTCAAATGATAATATGCCTCATTGTTTTTTGGACTTTTGCTAATATGTCTCCGATAAGCGTTTTTATTATAATTACTCTAATAGCCATATTTACCAGTACGGTTAATTTTAGAGTTTCGAGATCAATTTGGATATCCTTCTTTTATAAAGAATAATTTGAAACTCTTTTTTTATTGAATAGAAAACATAAAATCTAGTAAATAATTTCACATAAAAATGATAAAGCATCTCCAATATATACTTCCCAATTTAGTTGTTAAGAAAATTTATAACCAGATGTCTCACCCAAGAGTACGAGATTTAATTGAGCACGAAGAAAAAATGCTGAATTCTGCTTGTAAAGAAATTTTAGACTATAATGGATTTTCATTAATGAGCTATGAATGGGGGAAAGGCAATAACAAAACTGCATATCTCGTTCATGGTTGGGAAGGGCAAACAGGTAATTTCGCGTCTATAATTCCTGTTTTGTTAGAAGCCAATTATAGAGTCATTTCAATTGATGCTCCTTCACATGGACAAAGCTCTATTGGTAAAACCAATATGTTTGAATTTTCAAAAATTTTAGTTTCACAATTTAAAAAAGAACAACCAGAGTTAGTCGTCAGTCATTCTTTTGGTAGTGTTAATGTTGGTAAGGTATTAAGAACACAACCTGAATTAAATATAAAACTTTGGGTAATGGTGACCACTCCAAATAATTTTAAAAGTCGAATTAATGAGCTTTCATCAGCTTTTAATTTAAGTAAAAAAGTAACTCACAAATTGATAAAAAAAATTCAAAAAGATGTTAATGAAAATATAGATGATTTAAACATGGTTAGGTATTGTAGTGAAATTTCTAATGTTGAAAAGGCTATAATTATCCATTCTAAATCAGATAAAATATTGCCAATTGAAGGTGCAATAGCTGTAAATGAGTCTTTTAGACAAAGTGAATTGATTGAACTAGAAAATTATGGGCATTATTCCATTTTATGGTCTGAAGAATTACGGTATGTATTAAATAGCCAATTATTGAAAAATTAAGCACTTCCTTTTAGACAAATCTTTATTCTTTTGGAACAAAAGAACAGTTGTTTAATATAATACATTTGAAAAAATGAAACATCAAATAGACAGAATAGCAATAAAGGATTATCAAGAGGTTCTTAATGTTTGGGAAGCATCCATTAGGGCTACACATCATTTTTTAAAGGAAGAAGATATAGCATATTTTAAACCGTTAATTCTTAATACCTACTTAGATGCTGTTGAATTAAGAGGTGTTAGAGATGATAAAAATAAAATAATCGGATTTATAGGAGGGGCTGATAAAAATTTAGAAATGCTTTTCATTCATCCTAATTACAGAGCGAAAGGAATAGGTGAAAATTTATTAGAATACGCAATAGGCAAGCTAAATGTTGCCAAGGTTGATGTGAATGAACAGAACGAACAAGCGGTGGGGTTCTACCAACATTTTGGATTTAAAATAATAGGACGTTCAGAATTGGATTCATCAGCAAAACCCTATCCAGTATTACATATGGAATTAAAATGAAAAGAATTATAAGTTTTGATACTTCGGTAATGTTTAGCTTATTTCTACTTGGAATACTTATTCTATTTCATGGGTGTATTTTAATAGGCATACTGTTTTTTGATTATGTACCATTGGATTTTTTATGGGGAGGTAAAATGACGTCAGTATCACAATTATTAAGTTTTGAAATTGTCTCATTATTAACTTCGGGCCTATTCTTTTTTCTTTTGTTAATTAGATCAAATTGGTTAAGGTTACCAAAACTTATAGGTGTCGCAAGAGTTGCGATTTGGGTCGTATTTATCCTGTTTTTATTAAACACCATTGGAAACCTTATGGCTACAAACGCTTTTGAAAAATGGTTTGCGATTGTGACAGGATTTTTATCTTTTCTTTTTCTGCGAATTGCAATTGAGACAAATACAGATAGTAGTCGATGAAAACTCGATACAATTAGTATTGAGAATAACTATACGAATGGAATCACTAGAACAGCAACGCTTAGAATTTGCAAACCGTAAAATTTTAGCAACACCACTTTCAGGTCTAATAGCTTGGTTGTTGGTTGGTATTTCAGGATTAATTTTTCCCGACCGAACTACTGTATGGGTTTTATTTATTGCTACAGGTGGCATTGTGTATTTGGCATTATTTATTTCAAAATTAACAGGTGAGAATTTCTTAGATAAAACCAAACCTAAAAATGAATTTGATCAATTGTTTCTGTTCACGGTTATACAAGCTGTTTTAATCTATGCTGTAGCCATTCCGTTTTTTATGAAGGATTATACCTCTTTGCCATTAACAGTAGGTATTCTTACAGGAACCATGTGGATGCCTTTTACTTGGGTCATAAAACACTGGGTTGGGGCTTTTCATGCTATTTTAAGAACGGTTGTCGTATTAAGCCTCTGGTATATTTTTCCTGAAGATCGGTTTGTGGCAATTCCCTTTGCCATAGTAGTAGTTTATTTGATCACACTATTTATATTGTACAAAAGACGAACTCAAAATAAATTATAAGAACGGATAAAAGTAAAGTAAATGCAAATTAAAACAATACACATAAAAAATATGGTCTGCCCTCGTTGTATTGACACGGTGGAAAGTATTTTTAATGTAATGGAACTTGAAATAAGTTCCATCACATTAGGTGAAGTTATCACAGAACAAGAGATTAGCAAGCACCAAAAAGAAAAACTGGATAAAAAATTATCTGAAAGAGGATTCGAATTATTAGAAGACAACAAGTCAAAGTTGATTGGCAAAATAAAAACTCTAATTATTAATTCCATCCATTATTCAAAGGAACCTATCTATATTAACCTGTCCGTTTATTTAAGTGATCAATTACACCAGGATTACAGTTACTTGAGTCGTTTGTTCTCAGCTGTAGAAGGAATTACTATCGAGAAGTTTGTGTTATCTCAAAAGATTGAGAAGGTGAAGGAGTTAATATTTTATGATGAGCTTACTTTATCTGAAATTGCATTCCAAATGGACTACAGCAGTGTAGCATATCTTTCTTCTCAATTCAAAAAAGAAACTGGGATGACCCCAACCCAATTTAAAAAACTGAAAAAGCCTGGCCACAATCATTTAGATAGTCTTTGATCATAATCTTATAAAAAGAGAACAGAATTCCATAATAAATAATTAATGTAACCTTCCGACTTTTGTGTCCTAGTTTAGATACTTTAAAATTATGGATACATTAGTTTCAGTAAATAAAAAAATAAAAAAAGAATCCTTTCCAGTAACAGGTATGACCTGTGCGGCTTGTGCTTCCAGCGTAGAGTCCATATTAACAAATACAGAAGGAGTTAGTCAGGCAAGTGTGAATTTCGCTTCTAATTCGGTATTAATAGAATATGATGATGCCATAAAAGAGACGGATATACAAAACTCCTTACGGAGTGTTGGTTATGATCTTATTATAAATGTAGAAGATCCAATCGAAGCACAAGCAGAGCTGCAACGTGAGCATTATCAAGATGTAAAAAAGAGAACAATTTGGTCAGCAATTCTAACATTTCCAATATTCGTAATAGGCATGTTTTTTATGAATTGGGTGCTTGGGAGATGGATTTCACTAGGTCTCACAATGCCAGTTCTCTTCTATTTTGGACGTGTTTTTTACATTAACGCATGGAAACAAGCAAAATACCGAAAGGCCAATATGGATACATTAGTAGCTTTAAGTACTGGTGTCGCTTTTTTATTTAGTCTATTCAACACACTTTTTCCTGAATTCTGGATTGCAAGAGGTGTTCAACCCCATGTATATTACGAAGCAGCAACCGTGATCATTACTTTTATCTCCTTAGGCAAATTGATGGAAGAAAAAGCGAAGTCTAATACTTCATCAGCCATTAAAAAATTAATGGGACTTCAACCTAAAACATTAATAGTTCTTATTGATGGGGTAGAGAAAGAAACACCTATTGCATCCGTAGAAAAAGGAAATATTATTGTGGTACGTCCTGGTGAAAAAATCCCAGTTGACGGAATAGTATCTTCTGGTCACTCTTATGTAGATGAAAGTATGATAACAGGTGAACCAATAGCTGTAGCAAAAAATAAAGGAGAAAAAGTATTTGCAGGAACGGTGAACCAAAAAGGAAGCTTTCAGTTTGAAGCAAAAAAAGTTGGTAGCGAAACATTACTTGCACAAATTATCAAAATGGTGCAAGATGCACAAGGCAGTAAAGCACCTGTTCAGAAACTAGTAGATAAAATTGCAGGGATATTTGTCCCTGTTGTTTTGGGTATATCAGTTTTAACCTTTATTGTATGGATGATATTTGGCGGCAATGATGCTTTTACGCATGCTTTACTAACATCGGTTGCTGTATTGGTTATTGCATGTCCGTGTGCCCTTGGTCTTGCTACTCCTACAGCAATTATGGTTGGCATTGGTATAGGGGCCGAAAACAACTTTCTAATTAAAGACGCTGAAAGTTTAGAGTTAGGACATAAGGTTAATGCTGTTGTGCTGGATAAAACAGGCACTATTACTGAAGGCAAACCTGCTGTTACAAACATGATTTGGGCAGAAAACACAAATCAGGATAAATTGTCCAGTATTTTAATGTCTATTGAAGCCCAGTCAGAACATCCTTTGGCAAGTGCTGTCGTAAAAAAGTTTAAGGAGACAGGAACCGCAGTTGTTGAACTGGTAAATTTTGAGAGCATTACAGGAAAAGGAGTAAAAGCCGTTACCAATGATGGATTAAAATTCTATGTCGGAAACCTCAAATTAATGCAGGATAAAAAGATTGCACTAAATGAGGCTCTATTAGCTCAAGCAAACCTATGGCAAGAGGAGGCAAAAACTGTCATATTTTTCGCTTCTGGAGAGCAAATAGTTGCAGTTATTGCTATTGCTGATAAAATTAAAGCCTCCTCAAAATTGGCCATTAATAAGCTCATAAATAGAGGTATAAACGTTTATATGCTAACGGGAGATAATAATCAAACCGCTAAAGCTGTAGCCAAGGAAGTAGGATTAACAGATTATAAAGGAGAAGTTTTACCTTCGGATAAGGCCGATTTCGTTAAAAACCTACAAGAACAAGGAAAAATTGTAGCGATGGTTGGAGACGGTATTAACGATTCTCATGCTTTAGCACAAGCAAATGTGAGTATAGCCATGGGGCACGGATCGGATATTGCAATGGATGTGGCTAAAATGACATTGATTACATCGGATTTGGAGTCCATTCCAAAAGCACTGCAGCTCTCCTCTAACACCGTTCGAGGTATTCGTCAGAATTTATTTTGGGCATTTATTTACAATGTCGTCGGTATTCCAATAGCTGCGGGTATTCTTTATCCAATTAGTGGTTTCTTACTAGATCCTATGATCGCTGGAGCCGCAATGGCTTTTAGTTCAGTTTCTGTTGTAGCAAACAGCTTGCGACTAAAATCCAGTAAACTTTAATCAAAATATCATAAAACAAGCGCAAAAAAGCATAAGGTATTGCCCTTAAGAGCAAATTATCTTTGTATTCAACAACAAATAAAACTTTAAGAAATTATGAAAACAAAAATTAATAACATCGTAAGAATAGTATTTGGTTTAGGGCTGTTACTATTTGGATTGGACAAATTCTTTGAATTTATACCTCATAACCATGTAATGGATGAAGATCTCATAGCTGCTTTTACTGGCTTAATGGCAAATAAGTTTATACTTCCAACTGTGGGTGTGGTCGAAGCAATTTCAGGTCTATTATTATTAACTAGAAAGTATTCTATTGTAGGTTTATTATTCATGGTACCTGTTACCTATGGAATAATTGCATTTCATTTGGCTGTCGACTTAGGGGGAATCATACCAGGTCTAATTGTAGCTGTAATGCACATTTATTTACTTTCATTAAGAAAAACAACACTTATAAATTTAGTTGCATAGCACAAAGTTGAAACTAAATCTTAAATAACCGAAATTCAGTTCAATAATTAATATAAAATTATATATCATGGAAAATTTAAAATTTAAAACAAATATTAATTGTACAGGTTGCTTGTCAAAAGTTAGCCCTCAACTTAATAACATAAAAGGGATTGAAGAATGGAATGTAGATTTAAACAATTCTCAAAAGATCCTTACAGTTAAATCGAACTCTACTTCTGAGGGAGATATTATTAATGCTGTAAAAAAGGTTGGTTTTAATATTGAGAAAGTGTGAAAATCACCAAATGTAGCATTCTATATAAGTAATAGCGGTATAAGCAATAACTTAAGCCGCTTTTACTTTAAATTATAATTTTGAAAGCAATCATCTGGAAATGGGGTAGACATCAGGCATATTAAACTGCTATTTAGAGCATAGTCCTAACTAAACAATCAGAATATATAAGCATGCAGCAAATAGAGTATTAATGGATATAGACAATTGACTATATCCAATTGTTGTAAGCAATTTAAGAAACCACCAATGAATTTAAAATTAGTAATCTAAATGAAATTAAGTAAATACTTAGCCGACCGATTAAAGGAGGTTTTTACAGAAGGAAAATGGGTTTTAGGAACAAACTTAAAAGAACAAATAATTGACCTTGATTGGAATAAAGCAACTAAAAAAATTGATGACTTCAACACTATTGCTGATTTGACATTTCACATTGATTACTATACAGCTGGAGTAGGAAAAGTTCTTAAAGGTGGAACACTTGATATACGAGACAAATATAGTTTTGATTCCCAACCTATAAAATCTGAACAAGATTGGAGAAATTTAGTAAATAAGTTTTGCTTAGACTCAGAGGAATTTATTGAACTTGTTGAAAAGATGTCAGAAGAAAAAATATTATCCGACTTTGTAGACAAACAATATGGGACTTATTACAGGAATATTGACGCAATAATTGAACATGCCTATTACCATCTTGGACAAATAATACTCATAAAAAAACGAATTAAATAAAAACGGCTTACAACAAAGTATATAATTTATTGCTAGTTCTTGGCTACTTTCGAAAATCTTCGCGGATTTTCTGGTTGGTTTTTATTTGCTAAATTAGGTACTTAAAACACGCAACAAACCATATACAAACCGATGGAATGTAATTGCCTGCGGCACGTAGAATCGCGTTTTGCAAACGCTTCCTTTCTACTAATTACATACCATCGTCCACTGTTAATTGCACCTCGACAAATTAATTGTATATTTATTCGAGTCTACGAGAGCTCCCCACGAAACTACACACACCAGCGTGTATAGCGAATGAGGCGCAATTATGGCTACTCGTGAGGCGCGCCTCACTACGCCATACACAGTGGACGTTGGCGGTCATTTAAAATCGTCCGTCCGATTTCAAAATTTCAGAGATTAAATTACTATAATATTATCTTGAAATTTTTATCTGTGACAAGTACAATTATACAAGCAATGCAACAATACAAGGCTGTGTAAAAGTATTTATAATCATTATGTGCAAAATGAACCATTAATGCACCAATTGCGAAGGGCAATAACCATATACTTGATAAGTTTTTAACTTGGTGCATCCAAAACCCAACAATTAAACCAATTACACCCAACAATTCGCCATAACCAATAAATAAAGTCCATATTTTTCCGAAACCAAAATTGTTCATATTTCCCATCATACTTTCCTTTTGAAAAACTTTAAAAAGACTCGCATAACCAAATGCATAAATTAAATACCCATATGCAATCCAATGGGCAACTTGTACTAATATTTTCATATCTATTATATTTTTGTTCAAAAGTAATAGTTATATTTACAAATTGAAAGTACTTACAAGATTGTATGATACTAACAAAAAAGTAAGAAATGAGAAAGACAACATCTACCAATACAATAAACAAGGAGCAGTTAGAAGCGAATTGCGGAATAGCATATACAAACTCAATTTTAAGTGGTCGATGGAAACTTAGTATTCTCGCATTTTTATTAGATGAAAAAAAATTAAGGTATAGCGAATTAAGAAATAGATTAACCGGAATTTCGGAGAGAATGCTAATAGCTAAACTTAAAGAATTGAAAGCGGATGATTTAATTAATAGGATTTCTCATCCAGAAGTTCCACCAAGAGTAGAATATGAACTTTCCAAAAAAGGTAAGTCATTAGAAAATATCTTAATACAAATGGCGAAATGGGGTACAAAAAATGCAACTAAAAACAGAAATACATAAAAAAAGAACCGCCAGCACCATATAAAAAAGGGAAATGAAAAACTAAAATCAATACTATTTGGATTGGATAAATTCTTTGAATTTATTCCTCATAACCATGTAATGGATGAAGATCTCATAGCTGCTTTTACTGGCTTAATGGCAAATAAGTTCATACTACCAACAGTGGGTGTAGTCGAAGCAATTTCAAGTCTATTATTATTATTATTAACTAGAAAGTATTCTATTGTAGTGTTATTATTAATGGTACCTGTTACGTATGGAATAATCGCATTTCATTTGGCTTTCGACTTAGGGGGAATCATACCAGGTCTAATAGTAGCGGTAATGCACATTTATTTACTTTCATTAAGAAAAACAGCACTTATAAATTTAGTTGCATAGCACAAGTTGAAACTAAGTTTTAAATAATCGAAAATCATTTCAATAATTAATACAAAATTATATATCATGGAAAATTTAAAACAAATATTAATTGTACAGGTTGCTTGTCAAAAGTTAGCCCTCAACTTAATAACGAAAAAGGGATTGAAGAATGGGATGTAGATTTAAACAATTCTCAAAAGATCCTTACAGTTAAATCGAATTCTACTTCCAAGGAGGATATTGTTAGTACGGTAAAAAAAGTTGTTTTTAATATTGAAAGAATAGCATAATCACATTATATAAAATGAAATACAAGTAATTGCGGTTTGAGATTGCTCCCAAACCGCTATTACTATTATACAATGTTATGTGCTGGTTTTTAGTTATTCAGTTCTATTTCCATTTGTTTCTTTAGTAGTCCTATTCCACCAGCCATTAAATCTTTAATTTCTCCCTTCTCTGTTCTTAAGTTAACGATAATTAAACTTGGAGAAGGCTCTTTCATATACTTTCCCTGCTGAATATTAAAACTTTTCTTATTGATTTTTAAAGTCTCAAATAAATAACATCCAAGTGGTCCGGCTGCCATTCCTGTTCCTGCTTCTTCTAATATGCCATAACGTGGACCAAACATTCTTGAAGTAGCATCATATTCCGTATTGTCTGTATTGGTAGAAAATACGTAGTAACCAATTAAATCGAAAGCTTCACTAATTTCGTTGATTAAGTTAAAATCAGGAACTATACTTTTTAAAATTTCTTTGCTTTTAACGGGAACCAATATAAATGAGTTTCCAGTATTTACCAATTGAATGGGTGCGTTAGGTATAAGGTCATTTTTCTTTAATCCCAGAGATTTTAGGATGACACTTTCTTTATTGCTAACGTCTACATATTTTGGTGCCAACTGTTCCATAAATGCGCGGTCTCCAATCATTTCTATTTTTCTTTTCCCATCTATGGTTTCTTTTGAGGAACTATTGTTCTTTAAAGCACCTATTTGTTTTAAATATGAAAATGTCGCCACTGTAGCGTGCCCACAATGTGCTATTTGTTTGTTTGGTGTGAAGAAATCTAATTTAAAATCTTCAGTTTTGGATTTTGAAACAAAAGCAGTTTCTGATAAACCTACTTTTTTAGCAATCTCAAGCTTATTTTTATCAGATAATTTATCTGCATTTAAAACCACACCTGCTGGATTACCACCTTTGCCGTTTTCACTGAAAGCGTTAAGAATTTGTACTGTAACTATTTTTGAATTTTTCATTTTAATATGTTTTATATTTATATATCTGATGGACGTAGTTAATTAGAAAAAGACGTTATTAATTTTAATTATTTTCAAAGTCTAGTAATAACTTAGTTCTTCTTTAGTATGTCTTTTAATTTTTATTAAATCAATTTTGGATTCATTTGGAAGAGATTTTTATAACTTTCTCTATGGGCTATAAATAAAAATACATTCAAAATAATTGCCACTAATGATCCAGCCATACCAGCAGGGTCTAAAAATAGATGCAGTAAAAATGCATTCAACATGATAGGGAAAATTACGATTAAGGTAAGAGGGCTAAATTTATTGACAATCAATAAAATACCAACAATTATCTGTAATGCACCAACAATTGGAAAAATATATCCTGTTTGGGCAAGTGAACCTGCAAATGTTCCCGCTTCTTCTGTCATTTCAGGTAAAGGGAAAAAGTTTAAAAATCCATTTAGCCCGAAGATTAAAAGAAAAAGGCCATAAATAACGCTTAAAATGTTTTTTGTTTTTGTCATAATTTCTAGTTTTAATTTATTGATGTTTAATTTTTATTTGTTCTTATTTAATTATGTTGTTTTTTAAAGAATAAACCATATCACTGTTGCAAGGATGCATTGGAGTATGTTTTAAAATTTTATTTCAGTTGTAAGTATGAAGTGATATAGCGTGTCACTTTGATTGGATTGTTTTAAAAATGAGCCTGGGAAAATGATGTTACTTTCAAATTCAAGATTTATATATTTGTTCATTTTATAGCCTATAATAGTACCAACTTGCTGCCCTATGAACCTTTCATTGTTTGTGTTCGGATATTGTAGTAGTAAAGCTGCATTATAAACACCATCGTTTACTGAATGTCTCCAAAACACATCATAATCAAATTCAATAAATATTTTTTTGAATTGAGTGTTGATATAGGGGTGCACATCTATAAGGTTTGAAGGTCCAAATCGAGCCACTCTGCCAAAATATGCACCACTTGGATATAAAGCATCAAAAGTGTTAAGCACATTATCATTTTGGTTTTTGTCTCCGCTAATGATTTCAGATTTTACTCCTATATTATATAACTGTTTCCCAAGTTTTGTCTTATTTTCTAATTGCATGGATAATGTCCAAGCTCGGATACTTTGATTCTCGATGTTGCCAAACTGATATAATGCTTCATTATTGAATTTTAAGGTCTTATAGTTGCCAAAATAACGAAGGCCTAAAGAGGTTCGTCTTTCATTACCCTGCGCATTATTGTAGTTGACATTATCATCTTTTTGATAAAAAACATAAGCATCTAAATGATTAGTTTTATTAAGAGATGTCGTTGTATACAGTGCGGAAAGTGTCTCATCAAATTCTAAAAAGTCGTTATCAAAAACATAAGGATTTGGTTTTACCGGTATCGCAAAAAAGGCTTTTGCATAAAAGGTATTACTATGGTAATTGACTTGAGTCAAATCAAATGCGCGCCTAACATTAGGGCCTTCTCTTAAATCGACTAAACGGTTACTCCCTAATATTAAATTTTCTCTTCCAATATCGATGGCCCAATGGTCATTAAACGTATACTTAATAAAGATTTGATTAATTGCTAATTCATCTATATCTACTGGACTTGGATTGTCTTTATCCCGAATTAAACTACTATTCACTTCTGCAAATACTTGGAATTTATCCTTAATTTTTAAATGTGCATGTAGCATTACTCTATTTAAATACCAAAGATTGTCTTGATTTGGACTGTTTTGAAATTGTTCGTTAAAGAATGATTCATATTGTAATCGCCAACTACCTCCAAACGATAGTGATATATGTTTTGATAGTGGTATATATTTAATTTGTTGATAGGTGTTTTTTGAGGGATTGTGCTTTAAAGTATCTACGTCATCATATTGTCTTAAAAGGCTAAATTTGATAGGTGTGTTTTGGGAAATCCCAATACTACTCACTAAACCTAGTAATGCTAAAATTATTTTAGTTTTCATTTTTGTAAAAATTTTTTGAAAATTGGGCCAATGAAAGACTTCATCAGCCCGAATTAACACTACTAATCAACCAAAAAACTATTCTTTTATAAATTGTAGGTCTACAATTAATTTAATTGTATCGCTTACGACGATACTACCAGCTTCTGTAACGGCACTCCAGGTAAGATTAAAATCTTTTCTGTTGACGCTTCCTGTGATTTCAAATCCTGCTTTGGTTTGACCATATGGATCTACGGCAATGCCATTAAAGTCTACATCTAAAGCGATTTCTTTCGTGATATCTCTAATAGTTAAGTCACCTGTTAAGTTATTACCATCAAATGATGTCGACTTAAAGGTCATTTCTGGATAAGCCTCTGAATTAAAGAAATCATCTGATTTTAAATGTGCATCTCTATCGCTATTTTTTGTAGTGATAGAATCAACGTTAGCTGTGAAATTAAAATCGGCATTAACGAAGTTGTCATTGTCGGTTCCTACCGAGGCATTGAAATCTTGAAACGAACCAGTTACCGTAGAAATCATCATATGTTTTACTTTAAAGCTGATTTCAGAATGTGTTGGGTCAAGATTCCATTTTGTTTTTACTACTGTTTTCATTTTTATTTATATATTAATTATTGATTTACTTATTTTGATAGCCACCATAATATTTAACCGGTGACCAATTCGGGATTACTTCAGGTAATTGTGGATTCATAGTTTTATATTCCAAATCACCATAAACTACTGCACCTCCAACTACGGTAAGAACTGCCTTTAAATTGTTGATTTGTTTTTCAGGTATAGTGAAGTAATCTTCAGAAAGAATTGTAAAATCGGCATACATTCCTTTTTCAAGAGTTCCCTTAACATTTTCTTCTTTTGATACCCATGCGCTACCTTTTGTATATAAGTACAATGCTTCTTCACGGGATAAAAGATTTGATGTTTCACTTAATTGCATACCGCCTACTGTTTTACCCGAAACCAACCAATAGAGTGCTGGCCAAGGGTTGTAACTTGCTACGCGAGTGCCATCAGTACCTGCGCCAAGTGGAATACCCATTTCCATTATTTTTTTAACTGGAGGTGCTTGTTTCGCCTTGTCTGCGCCATAACGTTCTACAAAAAATTCCCCTGCATAAGCCATACGGGCCTGAATCGCAATACCACCATTAAGTGCTTTAATACGTTTTAATTGGTTTTCTTTAACCGTTTCAGCATGGTCAAATAGCCATCGCTCAGAAGCTAATCTGCCATGAGTTTCAATATTAACTTCCTCTATGACATCAAGCATATTTGCAATAGTTTCGCCATAAGTAGCATGTATTCTGAAAGGCCAACCGTTATCCACGTGTAGACGTATGATCTTCTTTAAGTCTTTCCTCCAAGTAGGTCTGTCTTCCAATAAAGGTTGTGGTGCTAAAAAGTTTTCAAAATCGCCTGCACTCCACGCTAGAAATTCACCGCCACCTTCTAATTCATAACCATGATCGAAATGAATTTCACCATTATGACCAACGTTGTTGTTTGTCATCCATTCTTGAAATTCTGCATATTCCGCTCCTTTATTTTGTGGAAACAAATAATAGGAAAGACGTATTGGCATTTCACCAGCATCTGCCAATAGTTTTGTGCCAGTGTAATCTTTAGGGAATTTATGGCCACCACCCCCTGCGTCAATGCCACTTGTGATTCCCAGACTATTTAGTTCCCTATAAAATTGCTTCGTAGAGTTGACCATTTCCTCCTGCGTTAAAGGTGGTAATGCACCTATACGAGAATAGAGTATACTAGGGTTGGGTTCTGCCAATAGAGCACCGGTTAGATTGTCTTTAGCATCTTTTTCAAAAGAACTTCCTAGGGGTGCTTTGGTATTTTTATCTATACCTAATGCATCTAAACCGGCTTGATTTAACCAAGCTCTACTGTATAAATACAAAACATAGGTCGGAACGTCACCAGTAGCATCATTAATTTCTTGTGGTGTAGGGAATCGTTTTTCTTCAAATTGAAAAGGACTCCAACCACCGATGACTCTTACCCATTGTCCTTTTGGTGTTCTTGCTGCTTGCTCTTTAAGCATTTGTAATGCTGTTTCTAATGATTTTACGCCATCCCAACGCAGCTCTGCATTGAAGAAGCGACCTCCTCTGGTTAAATGTAAGTGCGAATCATTTAAACCAGGAATTAAAGTTCTGCCATTAGCATCAATGGTTCTTGTGTTATCATTTTTTAGCTTTAGAATTTCTTTGTTTGATCCTGTTGCCAATATTTTGCCATCCTTTACAGCAATGGCCTCTGTAATTGTTTTGTTAGTATCCATCATTGCTACTTTTGCATTGGTAACAATTAGGTCTGCTATTTCTGTTTGATTAGCGTCTTGCTTACAAGAGATAAATGCTAGAGCAAAAATTAAAAGGAGTATAAACCGTTTCATCTTTATGGTTTTTTAAAAGCGCTCTACCTCAATTGAATCAGAGCGCTTTGCTATTAATTAATTAGTGTTTTGTGTCACCTTCTTTAATCCAACCGTTCATAGTTGAGATATAATCGATACCTAAACCATAAGCACCACCATATTTTTTTGCAAGGTTTGTAACGTCTACATATTTACCGGCTCTAGCCCAGTCTCTATGTATCTCTAATAGATATTGCATAGAGGTGATTGGTACAACACCTGCTTGAATCATACGGGCCACTGCCATTTCGTGAGCTTCCTTTGAAACTCCACCACTAGCATCTGTAATCACATAAACTTCATATCCATCTTCAAGCGCAGATAATGCAGGAAGTGTTACACAGATTTCTGTCCAAAGACCAGCAAGCACAATACGTTTTTTGCCTGTTTTTTTAACTGCTTCCACAATTCTTTTGTCTTCCCAAGAGTTCATCGTTGTTCTGTCAATATATTTTGACATATCACTATAGTACTCTTTAATTTCTGGGAATAATGGCCCACTAAATGACTTTTCAGCTACTGTGGTGACAATAGTGTTTACGTTAAATAATTTTGCGGTTCCAGCTACGAGACCAACATTATTTCTTAACGTTTGAATGTCGATTGATTGTACAGCGAAAGCCATTTGACCTTCATGGTCAATTAAGATAAGTGCATGGTCATCTGCATCCAATAGGGACTTACCTGCCAAACTTGGATCATTGTTAGGGTTTTGAGCAAAAACGTTCATTGTTAATGCTAGAATAAATACTAATGTTAATTTTACTGTTTTCATTTTTAATTTAATTTGTGTCATTATTGACGGTTATACTTACTTTTATTTACTTATTATACTAGTTCTGCAATCTGCTTTTCAGCATTTTCAATTTGTACTTCGCTGTTTGCGACCAGTTGATCTGCTGAAATAAAGTTGACGTCTGTTATTCCAATAAATCCTAAAAAGTGTTTGATATAGGATGATGCAAAATCTCCATCACCCATAAATGGGGTTCCTCCACTTGTGACTATCACATAGACTTTCTTGTTTTCAAAGAGACCGACTGGACCTTCGTTGGTATATTTAAAAGTGACACCTACTCTTGCTATTAAATCAAAATATGCTTTAACAGATGCTGGAACACTGAAATTGTAAATAGGAATTCCCATAATAATGATTTCAGAATCTTCAATCTCCTTTATTAGCAGATTCGAAAGGGCTAATTCTTCTTTTTGATTTTCAGTACGTTTATCTTCTGGTGTATAAAAAGCGTTCACCAAGTCTTGTGTGAGTAATGGTAGTCCTATTGCCAAATCTCTTTCAATGACCCTTTTTTTATTATTTGTAAATCTTGATACCAGCTGATTCACTAACTTTCTGCCAACAGATTTCTCTGCTTGAATGCTGGAATTAATTTTTAATATTTTCATCTTTTGTTTTATTTGAATAGTTATAATTATAGGTTCTTAATACATTGGAATTTCCATTAATAGGATTTCAGCATTGGTATCTGCTTTGATGTCTAATTCTGTTAAATTCCATACGCCAAACCCATCTCTTTTGTTCAATGGTTGATTATTGATGGTAACGTCTCCATTAAGTACAAAAGCATATACACCGTTTCTTTCGGGGTTGTTAAGTTTATAGGTGAGCTCTTTTCCTTTATCTAAATTGGTCATGTTAAACCAAGCATTTTGATGAATCCAGACGCCTGAATCGTCAGGGTTTGGTGATAATACTTGTTGAAATTGATTTTCACGGTCATTAACATCCAAGGTTATTTGATCGTAGCGAGGTGTTACATTTTTCTCTTTTGGAAATACCCATATTTGAAGAAATTCCACCTCCTTATCTTTATTCTTGTTGTATTCAGAATGTGTGATTCCTGATCCGGCACTTAATACTTGAATATCACCAGATTTAATAACCGTGGTATTGCCCATACTGTCCTTATGTTCCAAATCTCCTACCATAGGAATAGAAATGATTTCCATATTTTGATGCGCATGGGTTCCAAATCCCATTGCAGGGGCAACTTTATCATCATTTAATACCCGTAAAAGACCAAAGTGCATTCGTTCTGGATTGTGGTAATTGGCAAAACTGAAACTGTGTTTAGATTGCAACCATCCATGGTTGGCATCCCCTCTAGTGTCTGCTTTATGTAGTACCGTATTCATAGTTTTATGTTTTTTTATCGTTAATATGTTTATACAAATCTTATTTGTGGTAATATGGTATGTCTCCTGGTTCCTTTCCAGAAGCTGTGTCTGCTACCCCTGCTATTTTTAAGACTTACTTTGCTATTTTCTATTGACTTTTTTTTCATGATTTCGATTTTAATTGATATTACTCTTTTTTAAAAATTCTTTATGTTTCATTATAAATTCGTTTGGTATACATTAGGCTAATCTTGTGCCAAAAAAATAAACTATTGATTATCAGAGGTTTAAGTGATTTTTATAAAAGAATATTGTTCTCATTAATTAGAAAATTCTATTATATGAGAATATTTTATTTATTTTTAAGATGTAATTTTAAGAGCTATGAATCACGACAAAGAAGAAGCGTTAGTAAAAGAATGGTTGGTTGAAACCTTACCTTATGAAATAATGTGGATGAATGAGGCGGGAAAAATTGTGTACGCAAATACAAAATTTCGCAACCGTTTAGGGTACAAAAAGTCTGAAATAACTAAGCTTTCTATATTTGATATTAATTCAACGGCTACAGCAGAAAGTTGGGAAGAACATTGGGGGATTGTAAAAAAAGATAAAGTTCATAGCTTTAAGGGAACTCATAAAGATAAAAGCGGAAAGTTTTACGAAGTAGAAGTTTTTGATCAATTTTTCTCGAATAATGGAAAAAATTTAATTTGTGCTATTGTAAATGATATAACGCAATCCAGTTTCTATAAAAACTTAATGGACACTACAGAAACATTCGCCCATGTAGGTGGATGGAAATTAAATTTACAGGATGGTTCATTGATAGCAACGGCTGAAGCAATGAATATCTTTAATACAGTTGATAAAGATGTTTTATTGCCTGGTAAAGTTATTCAATATTTCAAAGATTCTGAAAGAGTCAAAGATTTATTGCGAGGTGTGATGCGAAATGCTGCATCTTTTGATGAAATATTAGAAACTAAAACGCAACCAGTTCGTTATATTCGATCAGTAGTTAAACCTGTATTGAAAGGGAATAAGGTGTATAAAATAGTAGGTGTTTATCAAGATGTTACGGAACAACAAATTAAGGAAAATGCCCTTCAACTGTATAAAGAGGTGATTGATAATGCCGAAGATTTAATTTATGTCTATAACAGAAATGGAGACTTACTCCATTATAGTGATTCCTTAATAAAACAACTGGGATTCAGCAGAAAGCAATTGGATAATTTTAATATTTACGATTTAGACCCGTCGATGACTCCAAAATGGTGGTCTTTACATGTTGATGAAATTACTTCTAAAGGCTCAGTGCGTTTTGAATGGTTAGTTGCTAGAAAAGACGGAACAAAATTTCCGGTAGATATTACAGCTAATCATATACGTTATAATAATGAAGATTTAAATTGTGCCGTGGTCAGAGATATAACAGAAAGGAAGATGCGTGATTTAAAGCTTTATGAAGCCCTTGAAGAAATAAAATCATTAAAAGATCGTCTTGAAAATGAAAACGAATATTTGCAGGAGGAAATTAGTAGTAAAATCAATTACCAAAATATCATATGTAAGAGTGATTCTTACGAAAAAGTATTACAACTAGTGAATCAAGTAGCACCAACGGATACTACTGTTATGATAACTGGTGAGTCTGGTACAGGAAAAGAATTATTAGCGAGTGCTTTGCATGTCAACAGCCTGAGAAAAGACAGGCCCTTAATAAAAGTAAATTGTGCAACCTTGCCAAAAGAGCTTATTGAGAGCGAACTTTTTGGGCATAAAAAAGGGGCGTTTACCGGTGCTACAGAAAACAAATTAGGTAAGTTTTCTTTAGCAGATGGTGGTACTATATTTCTTGATGAAATAGGGGAGATGCCAATTGATTTGCAATCAAAACTTTTGCGTGTTTTACAAGAAGGTGAATTCGACGAATTGGGCGGCACTAAAACCATAACGGTAGATGTTAGGGTAATTGCGGCTACGAATAGACACTTGGAAGAGATGATTAAAGATGGAGCTTTTAGAGAAGATCTATACTATCGTTTAAATGTATTCCCAATACATAACATTCCATTACGTGCTCGTAAGGAAGATATACCACTACTTGCTCAATTCTTTTTAGAAAAATATTCTGTTAAAGCAGGGAAAGCCTTTAAGCGATTATCCAAAAAAACAATTGACGTATTAATGAATTACAATTTTCCTGGTAATATACGAGAGTTAGAAAATTTAATTGAACGTGCTGTTATTATAGAAAGTGGTACAACACTAAATCCTGGTAGTTGGATGCCAAAAATAGACATCCTAAGTGGTGTAGATGATTTTAAATCATTTGAAGCATTGCAGCGAGATTATATTATTGAAGTTCTAAACTTTACCGATTGGCGCGTTAGTGGAAAAAAAGGAGCCGCTACCATATTAAATATGAAAGACAAAACCCTTTTTGCCAAAATGAAACGTTTAGGAATTGAAAAACAAGTGATATTAAAGCGGTAAATATTTCTCTTTTATTGAACATTATTGAATAGTGTTTTACACCCAAATCAGCACATTCCCCTTCATTCCGCGAAAAGCTACATTTTGCGAAAAGAGCTTCACTAACAGAGGTCTTGAACAAGATGTTAAAAATTTAGATTTCCACTTCACTTCTCCAGCCGAAAATGGCAGGAACGCTACGTTCCCAATATAAATTTTTAACATCACGTTCGCTGTATAGGAAAATTGTATTTCAATATGTTCAACCTCCTATAATTTAATATTTAACAAGGGATTTAGACCTACTTCCGTGCCTTCACTAATACCTTTTTTTGATACAAAATAACAACATTCTATCTTGGACAGCGGCATAAAGCCGCTGCACTTTTTATACGCCTTACCAAGATAGAATATTGAAAGGTCTAGGCAACAAAAAAGGTAACAGCGAAGGCACTATGGGAAGTAAATCTAAAACGAATATTATGAAATCTTACAAAATCCTCAAAAAGGAAGCGGAACAAAAGTTAAAAAAACAAAAAAAGGAAAACGCTCTTGATATAATAAGTAAATCATTTCAAAAAAATAAAATAGTTACAGTCTGAATGGTTCAGATAGTTTATTAATTAATCTTTAAATCTTTTATTATGAGTACGTTAAAAAACAAAATACAGTTAATTGGGAACGTAGGAAATGCTCCTGAAATCAAGTCTTTACAAAGCGGTAAGAAAGTCGCTAATTTTTCAATTGCTACCATTGAGTTTTATAAGAACTCGAATGGTGAGAAAGTACATAATACGTTATGGCACAACATTGTAGCCTGGGGTAAAATTGCCGAAATAGTTGAAAAATTTGTAGGCAAGGGAAAGGAAGTAGCCATTGAAGGAAAATTGACTTCTAGAAGCTATGAAACCGAAGCAGGGGAAAAACGATATGTTATCGGTATGGTTTAATCGACTTCAATATAAGAATTTATAAAAACTTTTGATTACGGATTCCCACAATATAGGTTTTATGTCTCTACTTTCCCCCAAACCATCGGATGTTCACTAGCAGCATTATATTTACTTGTGACTGTTTTATGAACAGACCATTGCGGTTTATTATTCGGCCACATCTCTTTGCGATTTAGGCCACTATCCTGCATTTGCTCAAAGAGTGCTGGAGAGAATAACAAATAATCTTTCTGCATAATGTTTACAACCATTCGGTATGCACCTAAGCGGTAGTATTTAGCATCTTTTCCTTCATCAGTTGCTACTTCAAAAGAGAAGTGTTTTGTAATGTCTTTTACATCGGTATTTTGAAATAAAGGAGTTAAAGAATCGCAATAGGGAGGGGTGTTAAAGGTGCCTGCAAAAATTACATTGGTTTTTCCTTGAGCGATTAATGTTTTGTATATTTTAGCTATTTTTTCAAACTGACTCTTCCGTATTGTATGAGCTGTATCAGAATTTTCAGTTTATTGAACTCCCTAGTTACGATAAGTACCATCTTTTTTCTGACATAAAATCTATTCCTTAAATTAAAAGTCTCTATGGTACTTCTAGTTACCAACTCCTGTTCCCTATAAATTAAGTGTAGATTCTTAATTAGTTTCTTTTAGTTTAATGTTCCCTTAAATTACATTTTAATGGCTTAGGACTTGGATTTCTTCAGCTTCATTAATCATTTCATTGGCTAGCTCTCCTAATTTTTGAAGTGCACGCTCCACTTTTTCATCCCAAACCATACCAAAACTGAGCCTCAAGCAATTATTATACTGGTTTTGTAAGGTGAACATCCTACCAGGGCAAAAATCGATATCATATTTGTTGGCTTTTTCATGTAATTTTTGGGTGTCCACTTTTTCATTAAGTTCAATCCAAATTAAAAACCCTCCCTTCGGATTACTTACTAAAGTGTCTTCAGGAAAATACTTCTTAATTCCTCGTAGAATTTTATGGCTATTTGAGCAGAAGGTTGTTCTAAGCTTACGGAGATGGTGATCATATCTTCCGTTTACCAATAAATTATGAATGGCATTCTGAAAAATTGAATTCGTAGCTATGGAATGATAACGTTTAAGTTTTATTATTTTATCTAAATACCGGCCTGGAGCAATCCAGCCAATTCTATAACCAGGGGCCAGTGTTTTAGAAAAGGAGCTACACCAGATAACCAAACCACTATCATCATAGTACTTACAGGTACTTGGCCGATTTTTACCAAAGTAAAGGTCACCATAAATATCATCTTCAATCAAAGGAACTTGATATTGTTTGGATAGCTTCACTAATTCTTTTTTGTTTTTATCGGGCATGATACTCCCGATCGGGTTATTAAAATTTGCGACGATAAGAATTGCATTTACTTTTTTGTATTCTAAAGTAGTACGCAAAGCATCTATATCCATACCATCAATAGGGCATGTAGGTAATTCTATTATGTTCAGACCAAGTTGGTTCGCTAATTGTAAAACCCCAAAATATACGGGACTTTCTACAACTATAGTGTCTCCTGGCTCAGTGATTGCCATGAATGCCAAAGACAATGCATTTATACAACCTGAAGTGATAACAAGGTCTTTTTCAGATAAGTTTCCTCCCCATAACAATGTTCTTTGCGCTATTTGGCGTCTTAAATCAACACTTCCTTCTATTGTGTCATAGTTAGTGCCTCCATCCGCAGCTTCCCTTATTGTTTCATGAAGAGATTTTTTGAGTTTAGCAACGGGTAAGAATTCTGGAGCCGGTAGTGCCCAAGCAAAGTTAATTACCCCTTGACGACGGGTGTTTTGATAAAAATCGGAAAAAAGATCACAGGCGTCTTTCGAAACTTTTTCTTGTGGCGGATTGGTCGTTTTAGGGCTTCTAAGAATGCAATTTTTATCGTGTATAACGAAATACCCAGATTTCGGTCTAGAGGAGATTAAACTTTTAGATTCTAAATAGTAATAAGCCTCTTGCACGGTACTAACACTTACCCCATACTCTTTATGCAATACCCTTATTGACGGTAGCTTATCTCCTAATTTAAGAATCCCATCAATAATTTGACGTTCGATACTATTCGCAATTTTCATATACAGAAAAGTGCCGTTTGCATTTTTCATACTGTTTAAATTAAATCTGTACTGGTCAAATATACAAAAACTGAATCTGTTATGGTATTTGATTACTGATTAATTTTGGCAAATAAAATAGATTGTAAATCGAACATCATTTTTATTCAAAGTTAGCAACCGATCTCTGCAGGGTTTGGTTACTTACAATTTAAAAAAAAGTGTTTGGTGTAATCTAAAAACAATAATCTAAAAGAAATATAAAATGAAAAAATACATACTCTTTATAGCTGTGATTTTCTTTGGCTTTTTAGGATTTTCTCAAGAGTCATTTACTAAAACATCAATTACCACGGGTGAAACTTTAGAATTTTATTCTGAAGAACTTGAAGAAATTCGAATATTGAATGTTTACTTGCCCTTAGGATATGATAAGAATGAAAGCAAAACTTATCCGGTTATCTATCTTTTAGACGGTTCAATCGACGATGGTTTTACATATATCTCTGGGTTGGCGCAATTTAGTGGAACCACATTAAAAACAATGCCTGAATCGATTATTGTGGGAGTGGTCAATGTCGATAGAAACAGGGACTATACATATCCAAGCAGGAATCAAGATGATATCAATCATTTTCCAACTTCAGGAAAGTCGGGCAAATTTATCGATTTTATAGCCAAGGAACTCTTACCTCTCATAACTGACGAATATAATACCAATGGGCAAAGGACAATTATCGGTCAAGCTTTTGGGGGATTATTAGCTACCGAAATTTTGCTTACAGAAACTGAACTATTCGATAATTATATTCTAATAAGTCCAAGTCTCTGGTGGGACAATGCTTTTTTAGTTACTGCTAACACCGCTAATATATTACCGAAAACTAAAATTTACATGGCAGTTTGGAATCGGGACCCCCTTTCTCTAAAGGCCATTGGTAAACTTATGGCACAACTAAGATTGACGAATAGGTTATACCCTGAAAAATCATTGGACCTTACTTATGATATTATTAAAGATAATGATCATGGTAATGTAGTTCATACGGCAATGTATAATGCGTTTAAATCAATAAAATAAACATTATGAATAGAAACCTAAAAATCTTAATGTCGGATAAACAGAAAGCATGGATTGAATCATTATTAAAAAACAAGGAGATAGAAGATTTAGAAAGTTATTTATTAGGTTTAATCGATAAGGAAATTGCACTAAATGACAAATGGTTAAATGTTTATAGAGCAATAAATAAGGATTTAAGTGATTGATTATTCAGTCGATTGAGATTATATAAGGACCAACACTAAATACACTTATGTATTTAGAGTTGGTCTTTTGAATGTAGCTCAATATAAAAGTCTAATTAGAATGATAATGTATGTGATTTGTCTCAATAAAGAAGATTGCCTTAGTAAGAAGATCAAAATTGAATTTTTCATCTCATTAAAGTTTCAATTTCTCCCAAATTATGGGATGCTCACTAGCAGCATTAAATTTACTGGTGACAGTTTTATAAATAGACCATTGAGGTTTTTTTATTGGCCACATCGCTTTGCGATTTAACCCGCTGTCTTGCATTCTTTCAAAGAGCGCTGGAGAGAACAATAAATAATCTTTCTGCTTTATGTTTACCCCCATCTTATACGCACCTAAACGATAGTAGGTTGCATCGTCCCCCTCGTCTGTTGTAACTTCAAAAGAGAAATGTTTTGTAATGTCTTTTACATCGGTATTTTGAAATAACGGAGTTAAAGAATCGCAATATGAAGGGGTGTTAAAGGTACCTGCAATAATTACATTGGTTTTTCCTTGAGCGATTAGTGTTTTGTAAATTCTGGATATGTTTTCAACCTGACTCTTCCGTATTGTATGGGCTATATCAAGATTTTCAGTTTGCTTAGTTAGATGCGTTGCCAGAATATGTATTTTCTCTGAAATAACGGTACTAACTTCATACTCAATAAGATTTTGGAAAAGATCACTATAACCGCCAATTAAATGTGTTTTAATTGCATGTAATGTGTAGCCTTCACGTAGTAGAATAGCCATTTCTAATCCTTTCATATCATTACTTTGTATCACAAATGAATGAGCATATGGTTTACAGTCAAATTTTGGTAATACTTTTTGGTTGAATTCCTCCAAAGAAGCCCTATCCTCAACTTCTTGAAGTAGTAAAATATCTGCATTAACATCGGCTATTACTTTTGTTTGTTATCGGTTGCAGATGGGGGTATAGGTTTCGTTTGAAGTTCTATCCATCCGTTCCAATTCGTTAAATGCCCTGCTCTTGTTTCAGTAGAATGATAAATACCTTTTAGGTGTAGTAATCCTGCTTTTCGTCTTAAAACAGCATAGGGTAGAGGAGTGGTCTTTTCAAAACCAAGTAGAAACGATAACTCTTTTATGCGTTCTTGCTCAAGGTATGTTTTACCAGGCTTTCGCATGATGAGGTCTAATTCTTGAATCCAATCCGTCAGACATTTCCCCACTGGTTTATCAATAAGACTTTTATCTCTATGGAATAAATTCTGGATGTTGAAGGTTGCTATTTTCATACTGTTTGATTTTTATATTTATTAAGAGGTAACTTTCTTTTATCGTTTGCATTTACATCAAAAGCAACCAAATTGAATAATTGGCGCATTCGGCTTGGTACTCTGTTGCCATATACATCTTCTAATTCTTGGGCACTCAAATTTGTCGTGGCGTGGGTCTTTATGTTAGTTTTTAAGAACAATTCATATCGAGATAAAAGAACTTCGCCCATTACGTTGCAATCTTTTCCATAATGTCTGCTTTTGCTTTAAGACTTATAGTAGCTCTTTTACCGTCAACCGTAATTCTTGTAAAAACGGTAGTTAAATGGTTTTTGGCCCTTGATGGAGTTATCCAAAAAAGGATTGAAAATGTGTTTGTAGTACGCATAGTTGTCGTCTTTTAATTAAACAATCATTAGAGACGAAAGTCAAATCAACTATCCTTTTAAAATGCTGCCAGTATTATTCAATCGACAGCAATTGCTGTCGATTGAAATTTCTGCTGTCGATTTGTAACCATATCATATCAAATTAATTCAATTCATATGATATGCTTAAAACCAACAAACCCTGCAAATCATAAAATTTGCAGGGT
>TARA_R110000765_G_scaffold45416_2_pt1 | contig 56587 bp, 42 predicted proteins | sample TARA_R110000765 | Tara Oceans TARA_R110000765 (sample SAMEA4398168) | marine metagenome | biome: Polar Biome; feature: [MES] marine water layer (ENVO:01000295) within the mesopelagic zone...; material: water (ENVO:00002006), including particulate matter (ENVO:01000060) such as...... | reverse complement strand
TTAAACGCTTCAATACCGTCCATTTCAGGCATTTGAATATCCATTAACACCAGCGATGGTTGATGCTGTTTAAATAATGTGATCGCTTCATAACCATTACGTGCGGTAATAACGTCTAAGCCTATCGAAGTTAGTAAGCGTGCAATAAGTCGGCGATTGTCGTTATGATCTTCAGCGAGTAATATCGTACCTTGCAATGGTTGGTCGTTTATCACGTTAGTTGTTTCATCAGGCGATATTTTTATTTCATTACAATGTTCAGACATAGTTGTTTGGCAAGGTAGACTAAAAGCGAAAACACTGCCTTGGTTTAATTCACTCTCGACTTCAATTTTCCCGCCCATAATTTTTGCTAACTGGTCTGACAAACATAAACCTAACCCGGTACCACCAAAACGTCGATTAATACTACTATCACCTTGGGTGAAGCTTTCAAATAAGTTTTGCAATTGTGAACTACTCATACCAATACCACTGTCGGTGATTTTAAATATTAAGTGTGTTTCACTTTGGCTAATATTTAACTCTACATGCCCTTTTTGCGTAAATTTAATCGCATTTGCACACAAGTTGATCAAAATCTGTTTAACACGAAAGCCATCAATATCGATTAAAAATGGCTTAGGTAAGCAATGCACTATGTCAAATGTTAAGCCTTTAGATTTCGCCTGTAGACAAAACATATTGGCGAGTTCTTGTAATATGTTGTGTAAGTTTTGACTTTGTATTTCTAACTCAATTTTATTCGCTTCAATTTTACTTAAATCGAGAATATTATTCGTAAGCTCTAATAGATGTAAACTATTGCCAAGAATTATTTCAACCTCTTTATTTATATAAAACTCTTCAACATCACCATTAATAATAGCTTCAGCTTGGCCAATAACCGTGGTTAACGGTGTTCTGATTTCATGACTCATATTTGCTAAAAACTGGCTTTTAATATTATTAGCATTTTGTAACTCTTTCATTAAGTACTCAAGCTCAGTGGTGCGTTGTTTTACCTTTATTTCGAGTGCATTTTTCGAGCGACGTTCAATGATGCGATGGGTAATTAAAAAACCTATTAATAGCGTAGCAATAATGGCAATTACAATGATGGTACGTGCTTGTGATGAGCGCTCAGTTTCAAGCTCTTGTAAACGCTTTTGTTGCTTAAGTTGTTTAACTTCCTGCTTTAACTGTTTGGAGTTAAACAAGGCTAATTTAGAATTAAGTTCGCTATTCGATAATTCAAATTGTGCTTTTAAAAAGTCATACTGGCTAGTAATTGCTTTATAGTTTTGATGTTGCGCAGCATATATTAACGCTTGTAATGAAAGGTTATATTGTATCTGGTCTCTGTTTTTTCGTTTTACGGCAATGGTATTTGACTGCTCTACAAGATCCATTGCTAATTGATAATTTCCTTGATAAAAATTTGCTCTAGCTAGGCTGTATAAAGCCCCTGCATAAGCGTTATCATGGCCTTGCTCAATACTTAGGCGAATACTTTCCTTTGCATAGGCTGTTGCTTTGTCAATATTTTGTAGATCGTTTTGAAGTTCAGCTAAGTTATGTAAGACCGACGCCACATAGAAATCATCTTTATTTTCACGAGCAGAATTAAGCGACAAAAGCATATAATGCTCGGCCTTTTTATAGTCTCCTTGATACTTGTACGAGGTACCAATATCACCATACGCCATAACAAGGCCGCTTAAATCAGCAATTTTAGCGCGCCTTTCAATAACGTCGTGATACATGGCTATAGCAATATCAAAACGTTTTAACTCTAAATGAAAGCCCGCAATATTAAATTTAATGTCAATTTTATCTATTTCACTACCAAACTCTTGATATTTTTTTTCCGCTTTTTGGTAGCTGAGTAACGCTTTTTCAAATTCACTGGTTACTGCGTGTACTAAGGCAATATTGTTGTGTAAATTGGCTTGAGCAATTGGCTCATCAATTGTCAGGTAATAATTAAGTGCCTGCTGATAAGCGTGAAGGGCCAGTTCATTGTTGCCATTGTAATAGGAATAAACACCTATTCTTTTATAAGCGTCTGCTTCAATTTGATTAAAGTGGAATTTATTAGCTAATGCTTGCTCTTTTTGAGCGACAACAATCGCATTTTCTAGTTGACCTAATTGATGAAGCACTCTACTTTTGCTTGCTAATACCGTCAGTTTTTGAAGTATTGGCAACGAGGCATCTTCGCTCAAGACAGTTATTAATTTCAAAGCTTCATTTTGATCAGCCATGTCCTCAATTTCTGTTAGTTGCTGAGTGAATTTTTCTTCTATCTGAGGGAGTGAGTTTTGCTTCTGACTGTGAGCGGTAAAACTGATGAGAAAGTTTACAAATAAAAACAATGAAGTAGCTAATACCCTGCTATTGGAAACCGTCATCTATGACACCTTTAAATACTTTATTTTTATTATCAAATGAATTACATGTAAGTTATAGCATTTTACGATTCTACTAACAACGCTGTATACAAATTGGCCTTAGCCTATTTAGCGCTGGCGTTAAACCGCCCAAAGCCTATTTATTAGTCTCCTTTGAATTAAGGGTTAATCCAAATGTAAATCTGTTACCTGCAACTTTGTTTACAGTTTTGATCAGCTTGGGGAAGCACTAAGTGGTGAGTATTTTACTGAGAGAGGATAGAACAATCTCGACACTATTTTCGCTGGCTAATGTCGAATCAATAGCTGACTTATTTACTTTGCATTTACCACAAAACTTGGTCTATTTCGTTGAGTAACTTTTGGGTGTATTCATTCACATCGATACTGTGGTTATTTTTGATCGCCGTTTCTAACTTGATGGCATATTGAGATAAATCAGCAAAACCAAACATTTGCGCTGCGCCAGCAATACGATGTGATAAATTCGAAAGTTTTTCATAATCTTTATTGTTAGTATGTAGCACTAAATCTTGCTGCTCTAACACTAAGTTAGATTTAAACTCTTTGACTAAATCGGACATATCAACATTTTGAAAACTCTCATTCGCTTTTTCTTGTGTGATACTGCCATCGTAATATTTGGCAATGGTAGGGATAAATATATTTCGCTCAATAGGCTTAGATAAATGACCATTAAAGCCCAACGATAAATAATGCGCTATTTCATGCGACATGGCATTGGCCGTTAATGCAATAATAGGGGTTTGAAAACCTTTTTGCCGTAAAATTTTAAACGCTTCAATACCGTCCATTTCAGGCATTTGAATATCCATTAATACCAATGCTGGCTGATGTTGTTTGAATAACGCAATGGTTTCGTAGCCGTTACGAGCTGTGATCACATTTAAACCAATTGAGCTCAATAATCTAGCAATAAGTCGGCGATTATCATTATGATCATCAGCAAGTAAAATTGTGCCTTTTAATTGCTGAGGCAACTCTTGATGATGACAATCAATGTTCACCTGTGTGTCAATTATCGATATCTTGTTTTCAATAAGCTGTTTATTAAAGTGGGCTTTACAAGGCAAACTAAAGGCAAAAACACTGCCTTGATTTAACTCACTTTCTACTTCAATTTTCCCGCCCATAATTTTCGCTAATTGATCTGATAAACATAACCCTAGCCCTGTACCGCCAAAGCGCCTATTTATGCTGCTATCTCCTTGGGTAAAGCTTTCAAACAAGTGCTGTAATTGTGAACTACTCATACCGATGCCGCTATCGGTAATCTTAAACATTAAGTGTGTTTCACTTTGGCTAATATTCAACTCTATATGCCCTTTGGGCGTAAACTTAATGGCATTCGCACATAGATTGATCAAAATTTGTTTAACACGAAAGCCATCAATATCGATTAAAAATGGTTCAGGCAAACGATGCACAATGTCAAACGTTAAACCTTTAGAATTTGCTTGTAAACAAAACATATTGGCGAGTTCTTGCAAAATGTCGTGCAAGTTTTGACTTTGTATTTCAAGCTCAATTTTATTAGCTTCTATTTTACTCAAGTCTAAAATATTATTGGTAAGCTCTAATAAATGTAAGCTATTACCGAGAATTATTTTAACCTCTTTACTGATATAGGCTTCTTCTACATCGCCACTAATAATAGCTTCAGCTTGACCAATAACCGTAGTTAAAGGTGTTCTTATTTCGTGACTCATATTCGCTAAAAACTGACTTTTAATATTATTAGCGTTTTGCAATTCTTGCATTAAGTATTCGAGTTCTGTCGTTCTTTGTTTAACTTTGGTTTCAAGTGCATTTTTCGAACGGTTTTCTATTTCTCGTCTAGCAATTAAAAAGGCGATAACGAAGCTTGCGACAACAACAATGATAATAATAATTCTTGATTGTAAAGAACCCTCTACCTCAAGTTTCTGTAAAAGTTTTTGTTGCTTTAATTGCTCAACTTGTTGCTTTAATTGCTCAGAATCAAAAAGCGCTAATTGCGTGTTCAGTTGATTGTTTGCCAACTCAAGCTGTGTTTGTAAAAAAGTTCGGTGACTAGCAACGGCTTCAAAGTTTTTATGTTGTGCTGCATAAATCAGTGCTTGTAAAGATAAGTTAAATTTTAGTTGCTCTTTATAATCAATTTTGTTGATAACCTTAGTAGATTCTTCGACGTTTTGTAATGCTAAGTCATACTTACCTTGATAAAAGTAGGCGAGAGCCAAACTGTATTTAGCGCCAACATAAGCATTGGTATGACCTTGAGCAATACTAAGACGAATACTTTCCTCTGCAAAAACTATAGCTTTATCAATATTATGAAGGTAATTGTTGAGTTCAGCTAAATTATGCAATGTGGATGCCGCATTATAATCATCTTTATTTTTTCTATGTAAACTCAGTGCTAATGTCATGTAGTGCTCGGCTTTTTGGTAGTCACCAGCATTTTTATAAGACGAGCCTAAATCACTGTAAGCTTTCGCTACTCCGATTTTATCTGAGGTTTTTAATAATTTTTCAATAATGTCATGATACATAGATATCGACGTATCGAATCTTTTTAAGCGTAAATGTAAATTTGCGATATTCGTTAAGACGTCAATATTATCTTTTTCGCTGCCATACTGCTGATAAATGGGCTGAATTTTTTGATATATCGCTAACTCTCGCACAGGTTGAGAAGCTCGGCCATAAACTAGCGCGATATTATTGTATAAGTTTGCTTGAGCAATAGGCTCATCAAGGGTGAGATAATAGTTAAGTGCTTGTTGATAAGAGTGCAATGCCAATCGATTTTTGCCATTATAATAAGCATAAACCCCTATCCTTTTATAAGCATCTGCTTCTATTCGATTTAACTCAAATTCATGAGCAAGTTCTTGCTCTTGCTGTGCTACTTTAATTGCGTTTTCAAGCTGACCTAATTTATGCAAGGTTCGACTTTTACTGGCTAAAGCAGAAAGTTTTTCTAATGTTGGTAGAGACTCATCTTCGCAAAGTGTAATGATGAGTTCTAACGCTTTATTTTGATCATCCATGGCTTCAATTACAGACAATTGTTGTCCAAAATTTTTACCAAAATATTGAAATGAGTTTTTATTGTAGCTGTGAGCCGAAATATTAATAAATAAACTGGAGAGTAAAATGAGTAATTTGAATAACACCGTTCGGTGAGATATCGCCATCCATAACACCTTTAAACGTGTCTTTTTGATATTATCAACTGAAGTGTTTTTTTTGCTCATTTGGCTATAATCTATTATTTTCAATTGATATTTTTTTTATGTTACTTAGTTATAGCATTTTAATATTGCACTAACAACGCTAAGTTCTAATGGTTTATTGATTGGCTTGTAGATTGGTTTAAGGCCACAATATGTAACAAAATGTAGCTTTAGTTTTATACATAAATAGTTACGATAGTTTTGTTAAAAACTTAGCTAATTTTACCACAAAAAGTTTATAATTCACCATCTAAGCTATCCAAACCTAACTGAATTAAATTACCTCAATGTATCAAAATACTAAAGCTGCTTTTACTAAGTTAAGAAACAATAAATTTTTCGAATTAAGTGTTATATGTGTGATTATAATTTCTGCACTTGAAATTGGCGCAAAAACCTTCCCGCTTTCGAATACCGCTATTTCCGTCACCTCAGTACTAGACACGTTTATCACGCTTTTTTTCTTATTTGAAATATCTTTACGGTTTCTAACAGAAGAAAACAAACGACACTTTTTCAAGTCGGCATGGAATGTGTTCGACACCTTAGTTGTAGTTATAAGCCTTATACCCATTAACGACTCTGAAATGGCCTTACTTGCACGATTGGTGCGAGTGTTTCGGGTATTGCGAATGGTGTCGGTGGTTCCAGAGCTTCGAATATTGATAAACTCTTTGATAAAAGCCATGCCACAATTGGGCTATGTTTTATTGCTGATGTTTATTATTTTTTATATATACGCCGCAATTGGCAGTTTCCTATTCAATACTATAAACCCCAAGTTGTGGAGTGACATCGCTATTTCAATGCTCACGCTGTTTCGAGTAATGACCTTCGAAGATTGGACCGATATTCAATATGAAACGATGGAAGTTTATCCTTATAGCTGGATTTACTACATGACTTTTATCTTTTTTACCGCATTTGCCTTTTTGAATATGGTGATTGGTATTGTGGTAAATGTGATGGAAGAAGAACGCTCGCGAGAAAAAAATAAAACAGAGCCAACATTGAGTGAATTACAACAAGAAATTCTTGAACTTAAAAACCTTGTTTTACAATTAAATGACAAAAATAAATAAGTTTATACCGACTTACCAACATGATCAGTAAGTGCTTGTAGTAAAAGTACTTACTGCAACCTTATTAGCCAACACCTTGGTAATTTATTGGCTTTAAGGTATGAGGTATGAGGTAATAGTATTTTCATCATACCGACGTATCTAAGTCATTAAATGAAAATTACTTAAAATTTATCGAGTAGCTTGTGATACATCATACCCATCGCGAGTAATGGCGATCGCAAATGTTTACCACCAGGAAAGGTAAAGTGTTTCACTTTTTCGAAATGTTTGATTAATGAAGACTCACCACTTATGGCTTCCGCCAGTATTTTTCCTGCTACATGAGTAATGTTTACGCCATGCCCTGAATACGCCTGCGCATAATAAATATTATGATCTAAACGGCCAATTTGTGGCAGGCGATTAGCGCCAATTCCTATCATGCCACCCCATTGAAAATCGATATTAACGTCTGCTAACTCAGGAAAAACTGATAACATTTTTGGGGTTAATGTCGCGGCAATATTTTTCGGATCTCGTGCTGAATAATTACAAAGACCACCAAACAATAAGCGTTTATCGGCTGATAATCTAAAGTAGTCTAGTTCTATTTTTTGGTCGCAAACTGCGTGATTATTAGGTAAAAGTGATTTATATACTGACTCACTTAAAGGTTCGGTCGCTACGATATAACTCCCTGCAGGTAATATTTTATGCGCTATTTTAGGGGCAAGTTCACCTAAATAAGCATTACCAGCAAGAATTAATTGTTTAGCTCTTACCTCTCCGTTAGTTGTTTTTATAACGATGGTTTCGCCGGGCGTGTATTTTTCTACTTTAGTACCTTCAAATATTTTTACCCCAAGATCACTTGCTGCCTTAGCTTCTCCACGACAAAGGTTCAATGGGTGTAAGTGACCACTTCCCATATCAATTAAGCCACCGACGTATGCATCAGAGCCTATAACCTGCTTTTTAAGTGCCGTTTTATCTAGTAATTTAATTTCATGTGAATATTCATATTGTCTTAGATGCTCAACTTCTTTTTCAAGCATTTTCATATGTTTATCACGCGTTGCGAGGTCGCAATAACCCATGGTTAAATCACAATCTATCTGGTACTTATTGATTCTATCAATCACAATTTGATTAGCATCGAAGCCTAACTGTGTAATAGCATCAATACCTTTTTGACCTATGGTTTTTCTAAAGCCCTCAATATCATGACCAATACCACGAATCATTTGTCCACCGTTGCGACCCGAAGCGCCCCAGCCAACTTTATACGCCTCTAATAAAACAACGTTATAACCACGTTCAGCTAACTCTATCGCACTTGAAATACCACTAAAGCCGCCACCAACAATGCACACATCAGCCTCAATACTTTCATGGAGCATAGGATAGCTTTGTTGATATTTTAATGTTGAAAAGTAATAAGAATCAGCATGATTAGATGTATGAACTTTAGTCATTGTTTTATTCTTTTAATAATAAATGAATGTTACAAAACTAGTGCTCATAAATAAGAACACCCCGTAAAATATAACAAACAGACTAACTCAATTAATGACTTAAGCCAAGCGATCGTTATATAATTCAAAAAATTGAGCTAACATAATAGTTTTACCCCTAGAGGAAATTAAATGGATGTAGGCAAAAAACTTAAGTCTATTAGATTAATAAGAAATATATCGCAACGTGAGCTTGCAAAAAGAGCAGGTGTTACCAATAGTACAATTTCAATGATTGAAAAAAATAGCGTAAGCCCATCTATTAGCTCGCTTCAAAAAGTGTTAAACGGCATACCTATTTCGTTAGTTGAGTTCTTTACAGAAGAAAGTAACGAAGCAGAAATTCAACAAGTAGTTTATACCTCTGATGAATTAATCGATATTGGCTCAGGCGATGTGCATATGCATTTAGTCGGTAAATCTTTTCCTAACAGGCAAATGACTTTTCTAGTAGAAAGCTATCCTGAAAATGCTGATACCGGTACTGAAATGCTGCAAAATGACGCGGAAGAAGCCGGTTATATTTTAGAAGGCAAAATTGAGCTTACCGTTGGCACCGATGTATTTATTTTAAATGCTAACGACAGTTATTATTTCGATAATAATAAACCCCATAGATTTAGAAATATCTTTGCTGGCGTATGTAAAATTGTTAGCGCAACCACTCCGGCTAATTTTTAATTATGTTAATAAAGTTGAAATATCCTTAACCCCCATTAATTAAGGTATTTAATTTTTCATGGCTTACTTAATCCTTTTCGTCATTTTATCTAACCTTAATTCCCTTCTTCCTGCTTCGCATTTTCAAATGTCCCTAGATGATTTAAAGGTCATGCGGTGTATTGAATCTAATTGCTGATAGATAATTCAAGAACAATGGCACATCAAGCCACATAACAGAATTAATTGTTATCGCGACTTTATTTTTGACTTTTTCAAGACTCATCAAATATATTAAGGTGAAAATAAAGTAACAGGTAAATAGCTTGATGCGATTTAACATCGTTAGACCAAGTTTAGCTAAGCAACCCGGTGCCTCATATCCGTCATATGTACCTCTTAATAAATAACAAAACGCTTTAGCAACATGAAATATCACTAAGGCGTTTTTTGAGAGAATTAACCTGATGCTAGCGCTATAGCTTGATCACTCTTCTTCTTTGCGGCTTCTTGAAACTGTAAAATAAAACTATAAAGTACAGGTAAAACCAGTAAATTTAGTATCAATACAGTTAACATACCGCCAAGCATAGGCGCAGCAATTCGGTGAGTTACATCAGAGCCAGTTGAAGAGCTAAGCATTATAGGAATTAACCCTGCCATCGTAGAAATTGCCGTCATAGCAACAGGCCTTACTCGCTTAGAGGTTGCAGACAATACGGCATCTTTAATTTCAATCACTGATAAAGGTTCACTCGCATCTGCACGACGCTTAGCGATCTCAGTATCAATAAAGCTTAACACCAGTACACCAATTTCTGCTGCCATACCCGCTAAAGCAATAAAACCAACAGCGACACCAACCGACATATTATAATTGTTGAGATATACCAACCAAATTCCCCCCACTAAGGCAAATGGCATCGACATCATCACCACCAGAGGTTCAATGACATTACGAAAATTTAAATACAAGAGTAAAAATATGATGAACAAAGTAGCGGGTGCAACAATACTTAAACGTTGCGCAGCACGCTCCATATATTCAAACTGTCCGGACCAAGTTACGGTATAGCCTGAAGGAATATCTACTTGCTCTGCCAATACTTTTTTAGCATCACGCACAAATCCGCCAATATCAGAACTTGAAATATCGACATAAATCCATGCGTTAGGACGAGCATCCTCACTTTTAATAACGGGCGCACCACGTCGATATACCACGTCGGCAACCATTGCCATAGGTATTTGAGTGCCTGTTGGTGTTGAAATAAGCACGCGTTTAAGCGACTCTAAATCATCTCTCAGCTCTCTGGGATAACGTAAATTAACCGGATATCGCTCTAACCCCTCAACCGTTTCAGTTATATTCATGCCGCCAATGGCACTTTGAATTACATCTTGTACTGCACCTACGGTTAAACCATAACGTGCTGCTTTTTCACGGTCGACATCAAAATCTAAATAATAGCCACCAATGGTTCTGTCACCAAAAGCAGAGGTTGTTTCAGGTAAGCCTTTCATGGCTTGTTCTATATCTTGCGATATTTTCTGTAAAACAACTAAATCAGGTCCAGAGACTTTAATTCCTATGGGTGTTTTTATGCCCGTTGAGAGCATATCAATACGCGTTTTAATCGGCATGGTCCATGCGTTTGCTACGCCAGGAAAGTTTATCGCTTTATCCATTTCAGCCATAATGTTAGCTGTTGTTTTTGTGGGATCTGGCCATTCCTCTTTGGGTTTCAATCGAATAGTTGTTTCAATCATAGATAAGGGTGCTGCATCTGTAGCTGACTCAGCACGACCCACTTTACCAAAAACATGATGAACTTCAGGAAAGGTTTTTAATATTTTATCGCTTTGTTGTAAAAATTCTTTCGCTTTAGTGATAGAGATACCAGGAAATAACGTTGGCATATAGAGAATATCGCCTTCATCCAATGGCGGCATAAATTCACTACCTAGTTGTGAATAAGGATAGTAAGTCACTGCAAGCAATGAAACAGCCATGACCATTGTGAGGCCTCGAAACTTCATCAAGAATGTTAATGTGGGCTTGTGTAGTTTATGGAGTAGACGATTTACTGGATTTTTATGCTCTGGCATAATATTACCACGCAGAAAATATCCCATCATCACGGGTACTAATGTTACCGCCAGTATCGCTGATGCTGCCATTGCGTAGGTTGCAGTAAAAGCTAATGGGCTAAATAGACGACCTTCTTGGGCTTGCATAGTAAAAATAGGAAGAAAAGATACCGTTATCACCAATAGAGAGAAAAATAATGCCGGCCCGACTTCTCGGCTACTATCACCTATGACTTTCCAACGTTCATCATTAGTAAGATCCTGCCCTTTTTCTTCACGTGCTTTTGCTAAACAGGTATGGGCATTTTCTACCATAACGATAGCACCATCGACCATTGTTCCAATCGTGATAGCAATACCACCTAATGACATAATATTGGCATTTAAGCCTTGAAATCGCATAACAATAAATGCCATTAATATGCCTAAGGGCAGAGTGATGATGGCAACAAAAGCCGAGCGAGCATGCAATAAAAATAAAACTACCACTAAGCTGACAATAACAAGTTCTTGTAACAATGAGGTATTTAAACTATCAACAGCGCGTTCTATTAAGTCACCTCTGTCATATACAGGCACTATTTCCACACCTTCAGGTAGACCCGCTTTAAGTTCCTCAAGTTTGGCACGCACCGCCTGAATAGTAGCTAAGGCATTCTCACCAAAGCGCATGATGACAACACCACCCGCCACTTCACCTTCGCCATTAAGATCTATCACTCCACGTCGTAACTCCGGACCTATGTGAACATGAGCAACATCTTTTAATCTCACGGGCGTACCATCTTGGCTTACGGATACAGGAATAGCATTGAGATCGTCAATAGATTTAATATAGCCTTTACTTCGTACCATATATTCTGTTTCAGCCATCTCAATTAAGCGACCACCAACATCTTTATTTGACGCTTTAATTGCCATTTTTACTTTGTTTAACGGTATGTTGTAACGCACGAGTGCATTCGGGTCGACTTCAACTTGGTATTGCTTAACAAAACCGCCCATAGAGGCCACTTCAGCAACACCATCAACTGTCTGCAAGGGATAGCGTAAGTACCAGTCTTGTATTGAACGTAATTGTGCTAAGTCATGTTTGCCCGTTTTATCAACTAAAGCATATTCATAAACCCAACCAACACCCGTTGCATCAGGCCCTAAAGTGGGAGTAATACCTTGTGGTAATCGACCACTCACGTAATTTAAAGACTCTAATACCCTCGATCTTGCCCAATACATGTCAGTATTATCTTCAAAAATAATATAAACAAATGACATACCAAAAAAAGAATAACCTCGCACTACTTTCGTTTTTGGCACAGCAAGCATTGAAGTAGTTAATGGATAAGTGACCTGATCTTCAACTACTTGCGGTGATTGCCCTGGGAACTTAGTAAAAACAATCACCTGCACATCAGACAAATCAGGTATCGCATCTAACGGGGTGTTCTTATAAGCAAACAAACCCACTAAAGTAATAATTAACGCCGCTAAAATGACCATAAAACGGTCTTTTAAGGAGGCTGAAATAATGGCTTCAATCATTGTTATTGCTCCTTAACTTTCATTTCAACAGAGTTTTTCATGTCCATTGGAGGCATTTTATTATTACTAGATTTTTTGTTTTGTAGCTGTAGCATCATTTTTTCCGTGGCTTCACGTAGCTTTGACTCTGAATCAACCATAAATTGCGCAGAAGTCACGACTTCTTCCCCCTCAATCAAACCAGAGAGCACGGCAACCTTGCCATTTGACTCAATGCCTAATGTAACTACTCTTGGTTCAAATCGACCAGGTTCAGTTACCACAAAAACTTGAGAGCGCTCACCCGAGCGAATTACGGCTTGTGAAGGAATGACAATGGCAGCTTCATTAACGTCTGAATGTATGGTTATCTCAGCAAACATATCTGGTCTAAGTAACTGTTCCGGATTATCAAAAATAATTCTAACTTTTGTGGTACGCGTTTTTGCTTCGGCATAAGGATAGATATAACCTAAACGACCTGAAAATATTTTTCCTGGCACACTGACTAAGGTCATTTCGACTTCATCGCCGACCTTAATCCAGGGTAACTCATATTCATATACATCGGCATAAACCCATACTTGGCTTAAATCTACCACCATATATAACTCAGTTTTAGGCGTTACATATTGCCCCTGCCTAGAACCAATGCGTGTCACAGTGCCATCTACAGGTGTATGGATGTGTAGCTGTTTTTTAATTTTTCTACTTTTTTCAAGTTCAACAATTTGATGCTCTGGCACATCAAGTAACTTTAAGCGCTCTCGGGCGCTGGCAACCATGTCTTTAGCACCTCGAGCAACATCTTCAAAAGGACTATTTTCGAGTGATTTTAGGCTGTTCAACGCCAATAAATATTCTTGCTGAGTTGATACTAATTTTGGCGAATAAATACTCACTAAAACATCACCCTCTTTTACCGTTTCACCTGTTTTATCGACGTTTAAGTCTTCAATCCAACCTTCAACTTTTGGATGTAAACGTGCCATTTTTTGTTCATCAAAATCAACCCGACCAACAGCACGTATAGTGCGACTCATTGACTCTTTTTTTGCAATACCGGTGCGAACCCCAATATTTTGAACTACCACGGGATCTATTTTAACCGTTCCCAATACCGCTTTTTGATCAGTTTCAACAGCATACACTGGCGTATAATCCATTCCCATGGCATCTTTTGCTGGTACAGGTGAAGTAACCGATGGATTCATAGCATTTCGATAAAATAGGGGTTTTTCATTATTTTTCGGTACGGAAACGTTATCTGCTAGCGCGTTCGCAGGTACCCCTTCTTGGTCAGATAAAAAATAGCCTATCCCTAAGCCAATAACCAACATAATAATGGCGGTGAACAACGTGGATTTATTCATATATATATTCCTTGCCAATAGAGGCTTGTATCGATGCTAATGCTTGATTACTTTGAGAGACTGATTGCCAAAACTGTAGCTCATAATTAAATAAAGTTACTTGGCTGCCGACTAGGTTTAAAAAATCCACTTCACTGACTTGATAACCGACTAACATGGACTGAACGGTTTGTCGTGCTTGTGGTAAAATGCCTGTTTCAAATAAAGAACGTTGCTGTTCAGAGCGACGATAATCTGTGATATATCTAGCGATATCAGCCTTTACCTGGTTGCTCTCATCGAGATAAGCATATTTGGATTTAAACTGTTCGCTGATTCTTTGTTTTACCCGATATGACTGTTTAGTGCTGGCAAATAAGGGAATTTTAATACCGAGTTTAATAGAAAATAAATCCGCTCTATCGCCGCCCATCGGTTGTGAATTTTGGCCTATGCGATCACCATATGTAACACCAATATTAAAATCGGGATAATAGTCTCGCTCAGCTAAATCAAGCCGAGAATTAGCCGCTGATATTAATTGTTTGTGCTTTTGAAGTAATGGCCGAGACCTTATGGCTAATTGATAGAGTTGTTCTTCGGCCAATAAATGCGGTTGATTGAAACTTAATTTATTTGCCAGGGTAATAGGTGAACGTGGCGTAATATCCATTAAAATATTTAATTGAATTATCTGGGTTGCTTTTAAAGCCACTATTTGAATTTTATGGTTTATTAGCTTTGATAATTCTAATTGGGACAATAAGACATCTTGTTGTAGTCCTTTGCCTGTTGTGTATTTTGTTTTCGCCACTTCGATAAATTGCTTTAGCAATGCTTGATTTTTATCAACCGTCTCTATTGCTCTGTCTAAATAAAACAGCTGCCACCATTTATTGCTGACATTCTTCGTTAATAGTAAACGCATTTCAGCAACATCATAATAAGCGGCTTTGGCTTCAAATTCAGCGATATCTTCTTTCAAGCTTAACTTACCTGGAAAAGGAAAAGCCTGTGATACGCCTATTTGCAATTGGGTCATCCCTTCTTGCGATCTGTCAAAACTGTCCGTTGGAAAATTCATAGCCCCTAGGGTTAGTATTGGATCTGGTAAAGTACCAACTTGTGAAGGTATGCTTTTCATCGCCTCATATCGGGCCTTAATTTCTGCAAGGTTAGGATTGTTTGCTAGCGCAAGCGCAATTGCATTTTGCTCAGTTAATACGTCATATTCTGAGGCAGAATGCATGTTTACTTGTTTGGCAGACAATTGTTCAGCTGATAATAAAAATAATGTTATCAGTAAGGTGTTTATCATTCGCATATTTTTCATCCTTCTTGAAATACCCTATATAAATTAATGATTCATGATTCTGTAATAGGGCACATACGCATTCCTAAATTAAAAATTACAAAATATTTTAGTGGTAAATAAAAAGCTTAAATCACCTACTTTTACTACCCGCGACGTTATATATCGGCCCCCAAACAAGGGCAATAAACCAACCATAAAAATAGCTTTCTACTATCCCTAAAAAGAAACTTTTCCAGCTTATCCATTCAAAACCTGGTAACAGTTGTAACCATACGGGGTACATGGCTTGTTGAGGAAACAACAAGCCAAAAATGACACATAAAGTAAAACTAATGACAAGAAATAGGCTTGTTGCATGGCCAAATGCAACCAGTGATATTTTATGTTTCATGTTCATTATCCTTTGGTGTTATTGCATGTTGCTTATCAATAAATTTTCCTGGTTCACGGTCAAACCTATCTAAACATTCTCTTGAACAAAAACGATATAAATGCCCTTTTTCGAGTTTGCCATACCCTTTATCCTCTTCAACTTCATGCCCACAAACAGGATCTATAAAACTATTTTTAGCGGATTTTTTATCATGGTGTCCATGGGTCATATGAGCTCCACATCCAAAGCGCATCATGAGATAAAATATCCCGGCAAATAATAAAAATGAAAATAGACTTTCCATTGCTGCCTCCGTAACAGTTAACTAATTTAAAAAAAGCGTGATGCCTAGATTGCCAACATCACGCAAGCGAGAAGTTCCTATTTTTTTAACTGCACCATATCGAATTTCTTAACCGTACCTTTTACAACCGATACTTTAGCGAAGTGTTCATTCATAATTTCTTCTATTTTCACTTGCCCTTTTTCCACTTTTTGAAAAAAATCGGCACCGTCATCGTTGTCATCGTTCAGGGTAAATCGATATGTTTCCAAAATTTGCCCTACTTTTGCACCGTCATCAAAACCAACGCAAACAACAATATTGTCTGGTGTTGCTGACACTACTTGGCCACGCATGAGATACCGATGTGACAAATCGCTATTTGCACAGCCTGTAAGCACTACAGTAAAAATGACAAGTGTAATTATTTTGGATATTTTCGTTAACATAAGTAATTCCTAATTAAGTTGTTTTTAACGCGATATTAACGTTTTCTTTTGCTCGAATTTGGTGGCGATTTATGACAACTCCAAGGTACATGAGTGAAATTATCCTTGACGTTTTGATCACAAAATTTGTAATAGCTGTCTTTTGTGCGGGTCCACCAATCATTGTGAATATCCGCCCCATGATTTCTAATAACATTTTCAATGCCATCAAGGTCTAAATTGGTTGCATCGTAAGCTAAATGAATGCTCTGCTCTTTGCGATTGAAAGAGACTTCATCTAAGCCGAACATTTGATCTATTGCCGCAATTAGCCCATCGATATTTTCTTCTGTTACCTTGGTAAGTCTTAGGTTTCTTACTACTAAGTTAATTTCTCTAACGCCAACTCTATGGTCTAAATCAGACATAACAGCCTCCTATATCAATCAAGTTTTGGGTATTTATACTGGTATTTCTACCGACTAATTTATTCATTTCTAGCTCCTTGCTGCGGTTCTAGCCCTGTAACCTATTCTTTCAATGGCATTAATCAGAACAGCAGAGCCGACATCTCCGTTTACAACTACAGAACGTAAGGCAAAATTCATTTCAGCACTTTTTACGCCGTTAATATCTTTTAATGCTGTTTCAATTTTATTGACACAACTTGCACAGCAAGCTCCTTCAATGGTTAACTCTTGGATGTTTTTATTGGCAATACTAGCGGTTGATCTATTCATGGTTATCTCCTTGGTGCGCGTCACTTTCATTCTTATCTACAACGAGGTGACAATTCATATGTTTGGTATAAGTTGACTTCATAGCGCTTACTGATCCTATTGCTCTCATTACATAAGTGCTGATGCTTAATATGAAAATAAAGAACTATAAAACCTACACTTAACTTACACCTATGTGTTAAACACAGGTCAAGTGACTATTTTTAAAAACATCATTTTTGACAAATATCAGGTCTGAGACTTCAACATTAACGAGTAGAGGCATTCTATTTCCCTGAAAAGATAAACAGTGATTAATTTAATGACGACAATATAAATAAACTGTAAATAATCCCGTCAAAACCACCTCTATACCTGCTGTTTTATTCTTGCTTTAAGAACTCAATAATTGCCGCGATATCTTCCTTATTCATTGGATATTTAGGCATAGCCGAAGCCCCATTATTAAACTTAGGCTCCATTAACTTCTTAAGCACAAATGCCTCACCTTTATCTGCAACAACATTGTCTAAAGCAGGACCTAATTTACCTCCCTCTCCTCTAAGTTGATGACAGCCCTGACAACCGAATTGAGTAACTAATTCAGCACCAGTTTTCTTAGGTAAATTCGTGTTTTCATGGCTTGCTATATTGCGCACATCAGCAGTTAAAGTGCTTGCTAAGAAAGCTTCTACCGCCAATGCTTCCTTACCTGTCATATGTGCTTTTGCACGCATATGAGGAATAACAACAGACCACTCTTTTTTTGTGTACTCTTCTGCAGGACGTGCATTATGGCAACGAGCACAATTTTCACTGTAGACTTTAGCTCCTTCGGCTACTAACGAGGGATCGCTGACATGCTGTGCTTGGACTGAAAATGCACTGATGGTTAAGGTAAATATGGTCAATAATAATATTAATATTTTCATGGTAAATCTCCTTAAAAGCCAAACGCTAACTGTAAAAACACACGATCATCAACTATGCCGCCGTGACCTGCACCTTCATTATCTATTGATGTACTTTCTGCTCCCAACTTCAATACAGCACTTGGTTCTAACCAATAATTGACACCATAATAAATACGACTGCCCATCTTACCTGCGTCTTCTTCAAAATCATGGCCAATGCTGCCGTCAAAATCTGACTTAATATCTGAATAGCGCACAACAAACTCAACTGGATTTAACCAGGCATTACCTAGCTCGCGTGCTTGCCAAGTACCTTGGATATACCAGCCACTTTTATCAAAATCTTTTACCCATTCCTCTCCATGCTCATCAACTTCAATGGGTTCATCCTCACCTTCTGTTTCGGCGCTAGAACCAAAAATTTCACCTCGAACACTGGCATAACTACCCACCCAGTTAAAATCGATATTATAAGCATCGTAATTTAAGTCGCCGTCATTACTATATTTACCTGAGTAATAAGAAACACCTACTTCCCATTCAGGTAAAAATGCATAAGCGATACGCCCACCAAATGCCATGGTGTTATTGTTGTCGCCATTTTTAGCTGACATTTCTACTCCACCGCCATGATCTCCGGCTTCTTGCCTTGGACCACTTACCGTATAAAAATCAGTAAAAATTCTCCCTGCATCACCTAGATTCCATGTATTAGCGATATTTATACCCGTGTCTCCCAAAATACTTGTAATTCCACCTAACGAACCATTACCACCGTGACCACCATAAAGACTTGGGTTGCTCGCCGCTTTATTGATCCAACTTGGGTGTAAATTCACACCAAACTGACCGAAGGGTAATAAGAATTTCCCCGCGGTAATGATGGTATTGTCATTAAAAAAGTAATGCATGTTGGCGTATTCAAGTTCAGTTTCGGTTTCGCCTTCAGCATTAGTACTGAACTCTAGTTCCGCCTCAATATGAATTTTTTCAGAAAGTTGAAACAAAAATATGGGAACAAAACGTGCAACTACATTATTTTGAATATCGTTTCCTGTTTCATCTTTCATGTTCGATTGGTTGATATAAGTCACATCGCCATAACCTGCAATAGCGAAACGACCAATATCTAAAGTAGAATTTTCTTGCGCATTAACAGTTGTCATTAATGACATTGAGGTTGCTGCTACAACCGATTGGAGAAGTCCATTTTTCATGATATGGCCTTAGTATTTTATGGCGGGCAGAGGAGCTCCTCTACGCCAAATAGTATAATTAAATGTTTTTAAATGAGTGGCGAAAAGCACAGGGGGAAGTTCTAATTTGTTAGGCGATGTAAATCACTTTGACAAATTATTGCACTAAACGTCTAATAGAATACAAGTTCAGCTACCTTGAAAAAAAGGCACACTGATCCCGTGTTAGATTGTAATCGGAGGTTTATAAGGGTTGGTATATGGCAAAGATATAAAGTTTCTATTTAACTTAACCACATTTATTGAAATGACAGGGAAGAAATTTGCAAAACTGTTATCTTGCAACAATGATAAATTTGCTTGTCCTGTAATATTTTGTACACAATCGCAATCTACGCAATGGCAATTATCCATTGCTTTAGGCTTAGCGGTATTATGCACTTCATTTATTTGGTGATTATCTTTTCTCGGCTCAATTGGCTGATGATGTTCATGAATATTAATCGTTGTGTTAGCGGATGATAATACAGAAGCGGTATACGCCATTTCGGTACAGACATGAACAGCCTTAGCAAATACTTGTCCATTAACAGACAAATATATTATTATTACTAATAGCCAATTCAATCGATTTTTCATGAGAATAATAAGTTTCCTTTAAATACTCCTAAAGTATAAACCTTGTAATATCTATAACCTTGATCCTGATCAAGTTTCTGGTAATGAAGTACGACTTCATTTTGAAATCAACTTAATAACCGATTAATTAGATAAATAGCCAAATAATAACGTCTGGATATACCTGTTTTTTATTAAATCAGCTTTTAGGCCTAAAAAACCGACTGACTGTTTGTTATTTGCTACACACGTGTTATTTTATAGACACTATAATCATAAATACATTATTTTAGGACTGAACAATGACAACTTACCCTGACTCTTATTATGCTGCTACAGCAAATAGAACCGTAACTTACCCGACATTAGAAGGAGAGGTTACGGCTGATGTTTGTGTGGTTGGTGGCGGTTATAGTGGTTTATCAACCGCTATTGCTTTGCAAGAGAAAGGTTACAAGGTGGTATTGTTAGAAGCAGCTAATATAGGCTTTGGCGCCTCTGGTCGAAATGGCGGCCAGTTAGTGAATAGTTTTAGCCGAGATATCGACCATATTGAAAAACATTATGGTCTAGATACCGCAAATGCTATGGGTAACATGGCATTTGAAGGCGCTGATTGTATTCGTGGTTTAATCAAAAAATATAATATTGATGCAGACTATAAGCACGGTGGATTTTTTGCTGCTTTTACCGAGAAACAACTTAAAGAGCTTGAAAGTAAAAAAGCCCTATGGGAGCGTTTTGGTAATAAAAAGCTATCTATGGTTGGCAAAGCTGATGTCAGTAAAATTGTTAATACTGATGCCTACATTGGCGGTTTGGTTGATGAGCATTGTGGTCATATTCACCCCCTTAAATTAGCACTAGGAGAAGCTGCAGCATTAGTTTCTATTGGTGGTGAAATATTTGAACAATCGAAAGTTATCGATATTAAAAACATTAGTGAAGATGGTAACGAAAAAGTTATTGTTAGTACCGAAAAAGGCCATGTTAAAGCAAACCTACTCGTATTGGCTGGTAATGCTTACATGGGTAACCTTGAGCCCAAACTAGCAAGAAAATCGATGCCTTGTGGTACACAAATAGTCACCACTGAAGTATTACCTGAAGCACTGGCTAAATCGCTTATTCCTTCGCAATATTGTGTTGAAGATGTGAACTACAAATTAGATTATTACCGAATGACCGCTGATAATCGTTTACTTTTCGGTGGTGGCGTTACTTATGGTGGTGGCGATCCTGCCAGTATCAAACGCTTCTTAAAACCCCATATGGAAAAAATATTCCCGGCAATGAAAGATTATAAAATCGATTATGCTTGGGGCGGCGACTTTCTCTTAACCGTTAGCCGTTTACCGCAACTTGGTAAAATAGGAAATAATATTTACTATGCGCAAGGCTATAGTGGCCATGGCGTAAACACCTCGCATTTAGCGGGTAAAATATTGGCTGAAGCCATATCCGGTGAACAATCTCGTTTTGAAGTATTTACTGGTTTGCCTCATTACCCATTTATTGGCGGCAGAGCTATGCGAGTACCAATGACCATGATGGGTGCTTGGTATTACGGTTTAAGAGATAAATTAGGTATTTAATGTTGATTAATACATCACTGTTTGACACTAAAAACGGCTCCTTATAGGAGCCGTTTTTTTTATAGATAAATACAAAACATAAAGTTTAATCAGTCGTGATTGTATTGATTAATTTTATAACGCGATAATTATTCATTTTCACCATTAACATTCAATAATGAACAATGAACAAGTTAACTAATCAACTTGGTATTCAGGCTTAAACATTACTTTTAACAGGTAAAGCCTAGGTTAAGTGCATCTAAAAGTTTTAACCATAGACCACGTTTACCATTATTTTTGTCTGCCTTAATAAGTGCTTGCTGAGTTAAACGCACACCAATCCATCGTAATGGCTCAGGTACCCAAGGTAATGTCCACTTACGAACAAACTGCATTTTTATTACATCACTGGGTTGATAGCCAAGTAACTCAATAGCCACGCGCGCGCCAAAACGCGAGGCACCAACACCTAAGCCGGTATAACCCACTGCCCATGACAGTCGTCCATTATGTGTTACACCTGGCACCATACAAAAACGCGAAGATGTTGCAATTATGCCACTCCATCGATGGCTAAATTTAACACCAGCAAGTTGTGGAAAGGTTTCAAAGAATTCTTTAGAAAGTTGCTCGAAACGCTCAGGAATATCGGCATAATTGTCACTTATTCCACGATTAAAGTAATAGCGTACAGCTCCACCACCGCCCCAAGTAATGCGATTGTCTTTAGTCATTCTATAATAATGGAACATATTTGCATGATTACCAATAGCATGGCGAGTTTTGTGCCAACCGATAGTATCTAACTGCGCTTGTGTTAGTGGCTCAGTCGCTAATTGATAATCCCAAACGGGGATCACACTACGGCGAATTTTACCAATACAACTGGTAAATGCATTGGTTGCCATTAACACTTTTTCGCTTTTTATATTGCCGTTTTCACACTGCGCCATCATGTGATTTTTACCTGATGGCTGAACATCAATTAGATCCGTTTGTTCATATATTTTCACGCCAAGATCAAGTAAAACCTGCTTAATACCCCAGCAAATTTTTAATGGATTTACGGTACCGTTTTGATCGCCACGACGCCATAATCCAGCTAAATATGTAGGTGAATTAACCTGTGCTTGCATGTCGTTTTGGTCTAACCAAACCACATCATCACCTTCAGACTTTTCAACGTCATAATATTTGCGAATAGCCTCTACAGCGCCTTGATTAGTGGCAACTTCAGTTTCGCCAACGGCTTCGTAGTCAGCATCAATACCATAGCGTTCAAGTGTTGCTAGCAGTTCTGTAATGTTCTCTTGGCCTAGTTGATAAAGTTTTTCAGCTTCACCTGGAAAATGGTGGTCGGTATTAGTTTCACCATGCGCTAGGCTTGAATTTAAAAAGCCGCCATTTCTGCCAGATGCGCCATTACCAATAAAGGTTTTCTCAATGAGTATTATGTCAGCTTCAGGGTTACGCTCTTTTGCTTGCAATGCTGCCCATAAGCCTGTGAAACCTCCACCAACGATAAGTAATTCACATTCGCTGCTTGTGGTTAGCGGTGCGAGTGTTTCAGGCTGTTGAGCAAGATCAAACCATATAGGTCGATATGTTGAATTTTTCAACGCGTCAAAATGCTGCATTTTAATCTCACTTACTTGTTATACATTTTATTTTTGGATACCAAAAACTCATTAATTTTACTTTACGTACCAACCCCAAGGTTCATCACTGGTAAATTGGGTTATTTGCTTTGTTTCAAGGTAATTATTAAAGCCCCACTCGCCTAGCTCTCGACCAATACCTGATTGTTTGTAACCACCCCAAGGGGCTTCAACAAAGGTCGGCTGTGAACAATTAACCCAAACAATACCAGCCTTAAATGCTTTAGCAACACGGTCGCAACGAGCTTGGTCTTTTGACATAACCGCCGCCGCAAGCCCAAATCGAGAGTTATTAGCTAATGCTATAGCTTCCTGTTCTGTTTTAAAGGCTTTAATACAAACCACAGGACCAAATATTTCTTCTTGCCAAATCCAGCTGTCTTCATCAACATCGGTAAAAATAGCGGGCGTTAAAAAGTAGCCTTTATCAAAATGCGCTGGCTTTATGCCACCATAAGCTAATGTTGCGCCTTCTTGAACTCCACGAGCAATAGCCGCTTTAACTTTTTCATATTGCGCTGCATTCACCAACGGACCTAAAAGCACGCCATGGATATCGCCAGCACCAATGGTTATTTTTTTAGTTTCTTCAATTAAGCGTTTCATTAGTGCTGGATAAATATTTTCTGACACCAGTACTCGAGACGTTGCTGAACATACTTGGCCCTGATTCCAGAATATACCAAACATGATCCACTCTACGGCTTTATCGATATCCGTATCTTCAAAAATCACTAAAGGTGATTTACCACCGAGTTCAAGGCTGATATTTTTAATATCTTTGGCCGCCAAAGCCATAATTTTCGACCCTGTAGGCACAGAGCCTGTAAACGCTAATTTATCAATATCAGGGTGCTCTGCTAAAGCCTGCCCTGCGGGTTGACCTAAGCCCGTAACAATATTTAACACACCATCTGGCAGGCCTGCTTCTTGGGCAATTTCACCCAAAGCTAGCGCAGTTAAGGGCGTAACTTCAGAAGGTTTTAATACCACAGTACAACCAGCGGCTAAAGCTGGAGCTACTTTCCATGCCGCCATTAACATTGGGAAATTCCATGGAATTATTGCACCAACAACACCTAAGGGTTCTTTGGTCGCTCGGGATGTAAAACCCGGTTCAGGTAAACTAATTTCTTTACTTGAGTGCTCATCAAATGAGTCTGCGAGATTCGCGTAAAACTCAAAAGTTCCTGCGGTGTCTTCTATATCCCATTTTGCTTCAGGAAAAGGCTTACCGTTGTCGAGCACTTCTAAATCTGATAATTCGGTTAAACGGCGAGTAATTATGGCTGCCATTTTCCGGAGATAAAACGCTCTTTCACTGCCTTTCATATTCGGCCAGGGCCCTTGATAAAAAGCATTTTTGGCGGCGGCTACGGCGTTATTGATATCAGCTTTATTACCTGCAGATAAGTGCGCGAGAACTTGCTCATTAGCTGGATTAATAACGGTAAATGTTTCAGTAGATTCAGCGCATTGAAATTTACCATTAATAAAATGTTTGTTTTGCATTGAACCACCATCATGAAGTTGACCAATAAAAGGATATTTTTTTGTTATTTTATTAATATAATTAGATATTGAACTGTTCATATTTAAGATAGCTCCACATAATGATGTGATATTTCTTCACTCGCACGGCAAAAAACTTGGGTTCCTGTCAGCAGAAAAACATCCCCTGCTTTAAAGTGATATTCGGTTAAATGAGTATCTCTTAATGTCAAATATCCTGACTTTAAATAGATAAAACGGCGTGTCGATATTGTTGTTATTGGCGATTCTGCGATATTACCTTTAAATGCCCCGGCAACAAATTGCTGATTAGCACTTTTATAATATACGTTATTTCCTAAATCTGTTTTTGTTGGAAATTTAACAATACCCTTAGCCGTAGGATTTGAGTTTTCATCAGTTAGAGATTTATCAGCAATAACATAAAATTTGCGTAAATAACCTGTTTGCTGCCACTGGCAATCGTATTCTCTGGGTATAATAAAACTCTCACCCGCTAAAATGGTTTCACTAGTGTTGGTGGTATTATTTCTTATCACTGCTGCGCCTTCAATAACGACCATGAATTCATCCATAGCATAAGGCGCCGCAGCTTCAATCATTTCAGTGGTATCCCAAACACCAACATATAAGCCTGTTTCATCATCGGCGAAATAATCATGACTATGTTGAATAGGTAAATCTGATTCAAACATGTCAGCAGTTAAGTCATCGACATTATCTTTAAACCCTTCTGGGTTATGAGATAATCGTATAATCGTGTGATCTAAGGTCATTGTTCGTGCTCGGTCTATTTTTATCAAATATTAGCTAGGAAATGCAAAGCTTACGCCTTCACGAACACCACTTGATGGCCAGCGTTGCGTAATAGTTTTTCGCTTGGTGTAAAATCTCACGCCATCTGGGCCGTAGGCATGTAAGTCACCAAATAAGCTGCGCTTCCAACCACCAAAACTATGGTAAGCAACTGGTACCGGTAATGGTACATTAATGCCGACCATACCCACTTCAATATGATCAGAGAAGTAACGTGCCGCTTCGCCGTCGCGGGTAAATATGCACGTACCATTGCCATATTCATGGTCGTTAATTAACTGCATGGCTTCTTCCATAGTTTTAACCCGAATAACTTGTAAAACAGGACCAAAAATCTCAGCTTTGTAACTTTCCATGCTCGCGGTTACGTTATCAATTAACGTAGCACCAACAAAAAAGCCATTTTCATAACCTTTAACCGTTGGTTTGCGGCCATCAACCACCAATGTAGCACCTTGCTCTGCGGCACTTGAAATATAACCAACTACTTTTTCTTGATGCGCTTTGGTGATCACGGGACCAAAATCATTGTTAGCGTTAGAGTATTCACCAACACTTAAGTTTTGCATAGCTTGTTGCATTTTTTCAATCAATGCGTTGCCTGCTTCATCGCCTACCGCTACGGCTACCGACAACGCCATACAACGTTCGCCAGATGAGCCAAATGCTGCGCCAACCAATTGATTTACCGCATTATCCATATCGGCATCAGGCATAACAATAGCATGATTTTTTGCTCCACCAAGTGCTTGACAACGTTTACCATTTGCACTGGCTGTTGCATAAATATATTCTGCGATAGGTGTTGAGCCTACAAAGCTAACCGCTTTAACACGCTGGTCAGTTAACAGGGTATCAACGGCTTCTTTATCACCGTTGATTACATTCATTACGCCATCAGGTAAACCCGCTTCTTTTAATAAAGAAGCAATGTATAAGGTTGAGCTAGGATCACGTTCTGAAGGTTTCAGAATAAAGGTATTACCGCAAACAATTGCTAGCGGAAACATCCACATAGGCACCATTGCAGGGAAGTTAAAAGGCGTTATACCCGCCACAACACCTAGTGGTTGAAATTCACTCCATGAGTCAATATTAGGTCCTACGTTTTTACTGTGCTCACCTTTTAATAGTTCTGGCGCGCCACAAGCAAATTCAACATTTTCGATACCGCGTTGTAATTCGCCAGCAGCATCATGTGATATTTTGCCATGCTCTTGACCGATTAATTGACAAATTTTATCTGCATTTTTCTCTAATAATTCTTTAAATTTAAACATCACGCGTGCACGTTTAATCGCCGGTGTATTTCGCCAAGCCGGATAAGCCTCTTGTGCGGCAGCAATCGCTTTTTCTACGGTTGCTTTTGAGGCAAGCTCTACTTTCTTTTCTGCTTTACCTGTTGCGGGGTTAAAAACATCTTGTGTGCGCGAATTGTCGTGAGTCATTTCGCCGTTAATTAGGTGGCCGATAGTTGTCATTTTTTGTCCTTTAATGCTGTAGTTCACTTCACTTAAAAGTAAAATATTTAAAAATAGAAATCTGTTTTATACAGTTTTGTTTAATAGAAGTTAGTTTGTAAGCAGCGTTTACAACGCGAAGTCATTACAAATCAATCAATTTCGTTCAAGATTTCACCTAGCGCATTCATTAAGCTGCTAATTTCTGCCAAAGTAGAGGTAAAGGGTAAGCCAAGCTGTATGGTGTCTCCGCCATAACGCACATAAAAACCTTTCTGCCACATTTTCATGGCTATTTGGTGTGGTCTTTTTGCTGGCTCCCCAGGTGCATGAGCAATAGTAATTCCGCCTGCTAAGCCATAGTTGCGAATATCGACAACATGCTTACAGCTTTTCAAACTGTGTAGCACTTCCTGAAAATATGGCGCGATTGACTTAACGCGTTCTGGTAAGTTTTCTTGAGCCAAAACGTCTAGCGAAGCCAGCGCAGCCGCACAAGCAACCGGGTGTGCTGAGTAAGTATAGCCATGAGGAAGTTCAAGCATATACTCAGGTCCGCCAGTTTCCATAAATGTATCATAGATTTCTTGTTTAGAAATAACCGCACCCATAGGGATTACGCCATTGGTTAACTGCTTTGCTACGGTCATAATATCAGGTGTTACGCCAAACTCAGCCGCTCCCGTATTTGAACCCATACGGCCAAATGCTGTGATCACTTCATCAAAAATCAGTAAGACATTATGCTTGGTACATATGTCCCTTAAGCGTTTTAAATACCCTTTAGGCGGCGGTATTACGCCAGCTGAACCAGCCAAAGGCTCCACAATAACAGCAGCAACATTTGAGGCGTCATAAACAGCGAGCATTTCTTCTAATTCATTCGCTAAATCAGCACCGGTGTCAGGCATACCTTGGCAAAATTTATTTTCTGGCAACATGGTATGCGATAAGTGTGATGCTTCAATACCTTGGCCATAGATTGCACGATTAGGACCAATACCACCCACACTAATACCGCCAAAGTTAACTCCGTGGTAGCCTTTTGAGCGACCAATAAATCGAGTTTTACTTGCCATGCCTTTTTTACGCCAGTAACCACGAGCAATTTTAAGCGCCGTTTCTACAGACTCTGAGCCAGAACCAGTAAAAAATACCCGATTTAAATCTGCCGGCATCAATTCGGTAATACGATGTGCTAATTCAAATGATTTAGGGTGACCAAATTGAAATGCAGGCGAATAATCTAGCGTCTTAGCTTGCTGACTAATAGCTTCGGTGATTTCTGGACGGCTATGCCCTGCACCACAAGTCCAAAGCCCAGAGAGTCCATCAAATATCTTTCTACCATCAGCATCAGTGTAATAATTACCTTCTGCTGAAACGATAATACGGGGATCTTTTTTAAATTCTCGATTGGCCGTAAAAGGCATCCAATGGGCGTCTAACTGCGCTTGAGTTAACCCGTGGTTTGTTGTTGAATTAGCTTTTGTATTAGTGTTTTTATTCATCTTTCCGCCTAACGCTTGATAACGTTTACAAAGTGCATGTTTAATTGCATGTGCTCATTATCAATGATTTAATAGGTTATTAAATCCATACTTTAAAAACTTAAGTTAACTATTTACTTACCTAATAATTTTACTAAGGCATTATTTAAATGAAGATGAATAAAAACATTTTACCTAAGCAATTAGGTGATGCTCATATTAGGCTTTTAAGAATATATAAAGTGGTGATTGAGTCAGGTGGTTTCTCCGCGGCAGAAGTAGATCTTAACATCAGCAGACCTGCAATAAGCCTAGCAATAACCGAGCTAGAGTCTCTGTTAAATATGAAACTTTGCCATAGAGGACGTTCTGGTTTTTCTATTACCGAACAAGGTGAACAAGTATATCAATCGGCACTACAATTGTTGGGCAGTATTGAAAACTTTAGAGCTGAAATGAATGCGATAAACACTGAGTTGGTTGGTGAACTGAACATTGGTATTACCGATAACTTAGTCTCTATTGAACAAATGCGAATTACCAGAGCTTTAAGCGCATTAAAACATCGCGCACCAGACATTATTATTAATATAAGAATGATGCCGCCAAACAATATTGAAGCCGCTATTTTAAATGGCCAATTACATGTTGGTGTTGTTCCTAACTTTAGAACCTTACCCGGTTTGAATTACTTATCTTTATATAAAGAAGAGTCGCTACTTTATTGCAGCGAGAAGCACCCTTTATTTCATCAAGACTTATATCAAATAAGCGACAGTACTTTAATTGAATATGACGCCGTTGTACCTAATTACCCACAGTCGGTAGAGATAAAGCAACAGCAAAAAAAGCTACACGCAACCGCAACCTCAACAGATCGAGAAGGCATTGCTTTTTTAATTTTAACGGGGCGATTTATAGGTTTTTTACCCACACATTTCGCTCAACGATGGGTTGGAAAAGATAAATTACGAGCAATTGAGGCGCATAACAGAAAATTTAATACTAAATTCTCTGCTATCACGAGTAAAGGAGCACGGAGCCATTTGATTTTAGAAGCTTATTTAGAAGAGTTAGCTCAAACCTAATTCAATATTTTATCGGCTAATAAAAACTTTCTGATACCGAGTGACTAAAGTGCATATGTAATTTTTGTTTAAATTTATCTGAAATAGGTCGTGTTTCACGAGTGATAAAATCATAGTGAACCATCACCGCAGTACCTGAAACATGTTTAACGCCATTTTGCCACGCTTCTTGGTGCACATCGAGAGAGCTTGTACCAATACGAGTTATGTAGGTTTTGATTTCAACATCGTAATCAAACAGCAGTGGCAAATGAAACTCAATGGTACTTTTTGCTAAAATTAATCCCCATTGGCTGAGGCTTAAATTAAACTCAGGGCTGAAAAGTCTAAATATAGGATTTCGGGCACCTTCAAACCATTGCGGAATAACTGTATTATTAATGTGTCCAAGCGCGTCTGTTTCACCAACACGAGGCTTTATTATTTCGTAAAACATACCTAACCCTACTTACTTAAAATCAACCGGAAAGCGACCAAGCATCAAATATTTTTAATGCTTGTTCGAAATAATATACCCATAGATGAAAATGGTAAATATTTAATCTGCTTTAAAGGCAAACTATTCGCATGTTAATGAAATACCGCATAGCACTGCAGCTAATTAAACTGATTTACTGTCCTTGATGACTTTTACGATCAGCTATTTCTGCTTGCCACTCGAACATATTCATTTCAATCAAAACAAAAGCCACAATCCATAAAAAAGCATCCCAAAATTCAAGGAAATTACCCGTTACACCCCAATATACGGCTGCAAGAAGTAATATGCTATAGACAGTAGCTTTAATAAATTTATTGTATTTACCCCACCATTTACTCGATATATTGCCTAATTGGGTATGTACATCAACTTCGAGCATTAATACAACTGATACCCATGCAGACGCATTAATAACATCAACCCAAGCTAGCGCATTAACATCTGATAAGTTTTTCGAGTTTGTTATTATTTTATATTTTTCATGAGAAAAGAATTCTGCCCCAACGGTTGATAAGCTTTTACACGTTTCTTTAGTAAATTCATTATAAACGTTAAGGGTTTCCATAAATTTCCAATCGCCGGCTAAAGTACAAAGATCAGAAACTTTATGTGCAGTAAACTGACCAATTAAGCCAATTTTAGTCATATAACCGTAGAGTGAGTAAATGATAAATAAATAACAAAATGCACGAATACCATGTAATGACCACTTAACTTTCCCTTTTAAATGTTCATCGTCAATCACAGAAGTTTCTAATTCAAACAACAATAATAAAACCAGCCAAGCGGCAGTATCAATTGTCGATGAAAAAGCTTTAATTATCGAATCAAGGTTCACTCCTGAGGAAAAAATCACTTTACTCGCTAGCCATTCTTCACTGAAAAATAAGTAAACATTAAACGCTAGCAAAGTATAAATAAGATATTTAAAACTCTGATAGCCCCAAGAGTGAAAATGTTTCATAAGGGTTTGATTCATCGATAGCTCTGGCATAATCTTCTTCTTTTTTTAATTATATTTACTACACTAATAAAACAATTAAGCCACTTGAACAGTGGCCTAATTAAACTCATTATCTACATTAGATGATAATATTTAGCTGTTTCATCTAAGGTTTTAAGCGCTTTTTCTATTAATTCATCGATCTCTGCTTTAGTAATGACTAAAGGAGGCGAAATAATCATGGTATCTCCACATGGACGCATGATTAAACCATTAGCCATTGAGAAGTCACGACACATGCCGCCAGCTTTACTATCAGGCGCTATACGCTCATGGCTATTTTTATCTTTAACTAGCTCAAGGCCTGCAACCATACCTAAACCACGAGTTTCACCCACAATAGGATGTGCAGCCAGTTCTTTCCAACGCTTTTGAAGATAAGGTGCCGTTTCATTTTTTACACGTTCTACAATCCCTTCAGATTCTAATAATTCGATATTTTTCAGCGCTACAGCAGCAGCAACTGGATGACCTGAATAAGTAAAGCCATGATTAAAGTCACCACCTTTTTCTATCAGCGTTTCAGCCACTTTATCACCAACAATAACGCCGCCAATAGGTAAGTAACCAGATGAAAGCCCTTTGGCAATAGGCATAAGATCAGGTTTTAAATCATAATACTGACTGGCAAACCATTCACCGGTGCGGCCAAAGCCAGATATAACTTCGTCAACCACTAACAAAATATCATATTTAGCTAAAATTCTTTTAATTTCAGGCCAGTAGCTAGTTGGAGGTATAATAACGCCACCAGCGCCTTGGAACGGTTCGGCAATAAATGCGGCGACATTGTCCTCACCAATTTCTAAAATTTTTGCTTCAAGGCTTTGTGCGGCTTTAATGCCAAACGCCTCAGGGGTTAGCGTTCCACCTTCTTTAAAAAAGTACGGTTGATCGACATGAGAAATACCGGCAATGGGTAAATCACCTTGCTCATGCATATAACCCATTCCACCTAGGCTTGCACCGACAACGGTTGAACCATGATAAGCATTCTGTCGACTGATGAATTGCTTTTTGCTTGGCTTACCTTTTAAGTCCCAGTAACGACGCGCCATTCTAAAAACCGTATCGTTAGCCTCTGAACCAGAGCCAGTAAAAAACACTTTATTCATATGTTCAGGCGCTAATGAGGCAATTTTTGCTGCTAACTTTGCAGCAGGTGCATGGGTCGTTTTAAAAAACAAATTGTAATAAGGCAATGCTGACATTTGCTTTGTTGCAACGTCGACTAACTCTTGACGACCATAACCGATATTAACGCACCAAAGACCTGCCATAGCATCAAGTAATTTATTACCTTTATCATCATAAATATAAACACCTTCTGCATGTGTTATTTCGCGTGGATTAATCTCATGCAATTCTTTGCTATCGCTAAATGGGTGAATATGATGTTGGTTATCTAATGCTTGTATCTTTGATGTCATAAAATTTCAACCTAAACTGTAGTGAGTAAATAATGGCGTTCCCATGAGGAAATCACACTTTTATAATTGTCATAATCGGCACGTCTTGTTGCAATAAAGCCCGTCACAAAACTTTCACCTAAATAGTGTTTAATTTTGTCGCTTTGCTCCATTTGCTGCATCGCTGCTTCGATATTAACCGGTAAATTTTTATTGATGGTGTTGTTGGCCTTACCTGTTACTTCATCAGCGGGCGATATTTTTTCCATCATACCGATATATCCGCAAATCAGTGTTGCTGCAATGGCAAGGTAAGGGTTAGCATCAGCGCCCGGTATTCTGTTTTCAACACGCTTGGCATGATCAGGTGCATCAGGGATACGTAACCCTACCGTACGGTTTTCAATACCCCACTCTAAATTAACTGGCGTGGCAGAATCCGCTAAAAACCGTCGATAGGAATTAATATTTGGGGCAAACATCAGCATAAGTTGAGGAATAAAGGTCTGCAGTCCGCCTAAATAATGCATAAAGTTTTGGCTAAATTCAGTACTTTGTTCACAAGAGCCGGCAAATATATTTTTACCGGTAGATTTTTCTACAATGCTTTGATGAATGTGCATAGCGCTGCCAGGTTGCCCTGTAATTGGTTTCGCCATAAAAGTAGCTGTCATACCATGCTTGTTAGCCGCAGCTTTTACCGTGCGCTTAAAAACAATAACTTGATCAGCTAAAGATAACGGATCGCCATGATCAAAGTTAAATTCAAATTGAGCCTTGCCCTCTTCATGAACAACTACATCAATAGCTAAGTTTTGTTGTGCTGACCATTCATAAATATCAGTCATCACAGGTTCAAATTCGGTAATGGCATCAATACCAAATGACTGTCTGCCAGCCTCTGAACGACCTGAGTTACCTAAGGGTGTTGTTAATGGTTGGCTTGAATCCGTACTCGACAGTGTAAAATACAATTCCATTTCAGGGGCGACTACAGCTTTCCAACCTTGGTCGTCATAAAGTTTCATGACTTTTTTCAGTAAATCACGAGGAGATTGATCTACTGGCTTTAAGGTTTTTTGATCGATACAGTTATGAATGATCATTGCGGTGGGTTCTTTCGCCCAAGGCACCATATAGCAAGCATTTTCATCTGGCTCTAGCAGCATATCAATGTCGCGAGGATCAGCTAAAGTATATAAGAACTCGTCGGCAGCTAAGTCGCCAGTCGCTGACATTAATAAAATGGTTTCACCTAAACGGCTGCCGCCTTCTTCAATATATTTTTGTACTGGATATATTTTTCCACGCGCAATGCCAGTGTGATCAGTGATAACACATTGCACATATTTAACATTATGTTCCGCGAGCCATTGTTTAATTTTATCCATTATGAAACCTCTCTACATACTTTTTGCTGATTAACTTGCAGGGCTACTTGCTGATTAGCTTTTAAAGACTGCCTTACTTTGCAAGCACGTCCAAAGGCAGCAAAGAGCTTAGCATTTTTGCTATTTTGCATTACTTTCCATTCAGGATGCCACTGCACTGCCATTGAAAATGCTTTAGCATCGATAACAGAAAACGCTTCGCATAAACCATCTTCACTTACCGCTTCTACTGCTAAATTATCAGCTAACCTATCCACACCTTGCGTATGTAAGGAGTTAACATTCATTTCGTTGGCAACAACTATTTTTGATAGTTGACCCGATGGCGTTACCATGACTTTATGGCTATCTTCGTATTGGTCATCTAATGAAAGGTTTTTATTCTCTCGGTGTTCTTGAAAAACATCATGCTCATGAAGCTTTTGATGTAAAGAGCCTCCAAAAGCGACATTCATCTCTTGAAAGCCTCGACAAATACCAAATATAGGTACGCCTGATGCAACAGCTTGTTTAATTAGGCCAAAACTGGTTTGGTCTCGAGCAATATCTAGTTTGGTTTCATTTGGTGCTGCCGCCTCTTGATAGTTCAAGGGATCGACCATGGAATAGCCACCAGGCAATAATATGCCATCGACTAAGTTTAATAACTGGAGAAAATTTGTTTGACTGGCAATGGCAGGAATCAGAATAGGCACACAATTAGCGGCCTGAATAACCGCTTGAATGTATTTATTTCCCGACATATGAAAAGGATGCGGCCCAACATGTTCATGGTCACATAATATGCCAACTACGGGTAAGTTAATTTCGCTCATAAATTCCTTTGCTAATTACTACTGTTCGTTATAACGAACAGTAGCACACTAAAATATTGAACGCCTAATAAATTTCATAATTTAAAAAAACTTTAACTCTCGCCAACTTTTGAGCAGATCGATTCAAGCCAGATTCATTCATTAATTTATCTGTATTATTCGCAGAAAAATATTCACTAAACAATGTGGTTACTGGTTGTTCTAAAAAGTATATATGCTACATAAAATGCATTTAAACATAATATTTTCATGTAGTTAAAAATATAAACCTAGATACTTTATCTTGATATTTGACAACTAAAAACTAGCTATTGGTTATAAGACACAAGCTAACTATGCATCATATTATGAATAGCTAAAGCGAATTAAACCTGCTGATTTTTAGTCACAGAAAATGTTTTTATATAAAGGTAATGCGAAATAATGACTTAATAAATAAGCACATAAAACCTTAATAATGGGGGGAATTAAGATTTCATGCGCTATTTATCAAACTTGAAATTACACTGGCAAGTTACTTACTAGCAAGGTCTTCAAATAGGCGAACAAAGCTTGCTAGGCCTTCTTCAACGATTTCATCGCTAATCGTTAACGCGGGTAAAAAACGAATAACATTGCCATAAAAACCACAAGCTAATAATACCAAGCCATAGTTTGCAGCATTCGCAATAATGGCTTGTGTTAATGCCGTATTAGGTTGCTCGGCATCACCGTTTTGAACTAACTCGATGGCTATCATAGAGCCTTTGTTTCGAACATCTAATATTAGCTCAGGATATTGGCCTTGTAACTGAGTAAGGTTTGCATTAAACAATGCACCAATTTCATTTGAACGTTGAACAAGATTTTCTTCTTCAATAATCTCTAAAACGGCTAATGCCGCTGCACATGCCACTGGAGATCCGCCGTAAGTACCACCAAGGCCACCAGGTAAAGGTGCATCCATGATTTCACTTTTGCCAACAACGGCGGCAATAGGAAAACCACCGGCAATACCTTTCGCCATGGTGATAAGATCAGGTTCAACACCTGAATATTCAATATTGAACATTTTACCCGTACGACCAAAGCCTGTTTGTATTTCATCAGCAATGAGTACAATACCGTGCTCGTCACAAATTTTACGTAAAGCGACTAAAAACTCAGTAGGTGCAGCATAAAAGCCACCCTCACCTTGTACTGGCTCAATAATAATAGCCGCTACATCACTTGGTGCAATATCGACTTTGAATAAGTTTTCAAGTGCTTTAAGAGAGCTTTTCACCGACACATCATGGCAATCCATAGGAAAAGGTGCATGAAAAATATCACCTGGGAATGGACCAAATAAGTGTTTATAAGGAGAAATTTTACCTGTTAACGCCATAGTTAAATTAGTACGACCATGGAAACCACCATTAAAGGCAATAACACCACGACGCCCAGTATGAGCACGAGCGATTTTTACACAGTTCTCAACGGCTTCAGCACCAGTAGAGACAAAAATTGCTTTTTTCGCTGATGGGCCAGGTGCTATAGCAGTTAATTTTTCAGCTAACTCTACGGCAACTTCATATGGATTTACCATCACACAAGTGTGACTAAATTTATCAACTTGCGCTTTAACGGCTTCAATAATTTTGGGGTGGCTATGACCCGTGTTAGAAACAGCAATACCTGCGCCAAAGTCAATATAACGCTTACCTTCAACGTCCCATATTTCTGCATTTTTTGCATGGTCTACATAGACTGGATAAACATTGCCTTGACCGCGAGCAATAACTTGGGTTTTTCTCGCTTGTAATTTTTCATTTGTCATTGTACTTACCTAACTCTGTTATTTTGATAGTGTGCTAAATGCATAGCTCAATATAGTTAAAGGCGGTTATTTATCTAAACCGCCCATACATAAATATTTAATTTCTAAATAGTCATCTAAGCCATATTTAGAGCCTTCACGACCACTACCCGACTGTTTCATGCCACCAAATGGCGCTGCAGCATTAGAGATAATGCCTTCGTTGATACCAATCATGCCGTACTCTAAGCTTTCACCTACACGCCAAATTGTGCCAATATCACGAGAATAAAAATAGGCCGCTAAGCCAAATTCAGTGTCATTGGCCATAGCAATAACTTCGTCTTCTGTTTCAAACGAGATAATAGGAGAAACAGGGCCAAAAATTTCATTTTGTGCAATCGGCATATCATTAGTTACATTGCTTAAAATAGTAGGCTGATAAAAGTTTTCACCGGCAGGGTCTTGCTTGCCACCAATAACAACTTTTGCGCCTGCAGCAATGGAGTCATTAACGAGTTTTGTTACATCATTCACGGCTTTATTAGATATCATTGGGCCAATATTGACCCCCTCATTCAAGCCATTACCTAACGCTAAAGCTTTAACCTCAGCAGTAAATTTCTCAGTGAATTCTGCAAGTACTGAACTTTGAACAAAAATGCGATTAGTACATACACATGTTTGACCCGCATTGCGATATTTTGAAGCTAATGCGCCTTGCACAGCAGCATCAATGTCAGCGTCAGCAAAAACAATAAAAGGTGCATTTCCACCCAATTCCATTGATACTTTTTTTACTGTGGTAGCACATTGCTTAAGTAAAGTTTTACCTACTGGTGTAGAGCCAGTAAAGGTAAACTTAGCTACATCTGGATGTTGTGTTAATACTTTGCCCATGCCACTGGCATCGTCACCAACAACAACATTAAATACGCCAGCAGGAATGCCCGCACGCTCAGCGAGTTCGGCCATTGCCAGTGCTGAAAGTGGTGTTTGTGTTGCCGGGCGTACCACAAATGTACAACCTGCAGCTAATGCCGCAGCCGCTTTTCTTGCGATCATGGCATTTGGAAAGTTCCATGGAGTAATAGAAGCTACAACACCGACAGGTTGTTTAATTACCAAAACTCGCTTGTCACTCGATGGTCCAGGAATAGTATCACCATATACGCGCTTACCTTCTTCAGCAAACCATTCAATAAATGCAGCACCGTAAGCAATTTCACCTTTAGCTTCAGCAAGCGGTTTACCTTGTTCTAGGGTTAATATACGACCTAAATCATCTTGATGTTGCATCATCAAGTTAAACCAGTTACGCATTAAACTAGCACGTTCATTAGCCGATTTTGACGACCATGATTTTAATGCACCTTTAGCGGCATTCACGGCTAATTCGGTTTCAACAACACCAGCATTACTTATTGTCGCAACTTCACTACCGTCGACGGGATTAGTAACAGTGATTTGAGTTTCACTGCTATGCCAACTGCCATTAATGTAAGAAAAGTTTTTAACTAACTGACTATCTTTTAAACCAAGTTCTGGATGATTTTGCATATTAAGCTCCAATTAAATCTATTTTATCTATTGAATAACAATTCAAACCCTTGTTAAATACAAAACATTAAACGTTTAGTTTTAACCTTACCAAACATTATGGTGGCACATGTCGATAAGTTCAATCATTCCAAAGCCAGTAACTGAATATGATTTACGATTACTGCGTATATTTACTTCTGTAGTTGAACATGGGGGATTTTCAGCGGCAGAAAAAGCATTAGGTATAACTCGTTCTACTATTAGTGTTCATATGTCGAATTTAGAAACGCGCATGAAACTAAAACTTTGTTTACGCGGTAGAGGCGGATTTTCACTCACTGAAGATGGTCAGCTAGTTTATCGAGCCGTGATCTCGCTATTAGATTCACTCAACGACTTTTCACTGTTAGTGGGCACTTTAGGTAAAGAACTGAGTGGTGAGTTGGTTATTTTATGTGCCGATTTATTGGATAAAAATAGACAAAGAAAACTCGCACAAGTAATTGAATCAGTATCGAACAGCTCCCCTAACCTGCATATTGTATTAGACGGCGATTCAATTTCGAATATTGAAAAACTATTACTCCGAGATAAAGCCCATATTGCGATATTTCCGGGGTATCAACAAATAGAAGGATTAGATTATATACCTTTATCTAGCGAGCCTATTTTCTTGTGCTGTGGGAAAAAACATCCTTTTTTTAATAAAGTTGATACGCAAATAAGTCATCATGATTTAGCGACAACTGCGGCTATTCATCCTGGAATTGATATAGATATTGACGGAAGGGAACAATTACAACAGCTGAATTTATCAGCGAGGGCTTATCAATTTGATACCCGAAAAGCGATGATCCTATCAGGAAAGTATATTGGCTTTATGCCACAAAGATATATTCAACAAGAATTAAATGCTGGTGATATGCGCATTATTCAACCAAGTACACGGACATATCAATTTAATTTATCACTAGTAAATAAGAAAACACCGAGAGAACCGACCAAAGTGGAATTATTGCGCTCTGCCTTTAATTCAGCGTTTAATTTGGCAAGCTAATACTGAGATTGGCATTACCCAAAGTCGATTATATCAATTCTTCATTCAATATTAATTGAATACCTTAAAAAACCTATTCAATTAAGGGTGTAAATTTTTATTTGAACAAAAAATTAGGGCCGCTGTTGAATAAGGAAATATAACAATCCTTATTTAAAAGCGGCCCTAATTGATTTAGCTTACGTCAACGTGATTAGTTATTAACTTTGAACAGGTTCATCCCAAGAAAGGTGATGATCACCTAAAACAACTAAATTTTCACTATTGATCAAACGTTGCGATGCGGTATAACCGAGTATGCTTTTAACAGTTTCATCTGGACGGCTAGAAATAATGGCTGTTTCATCCGACGAAAAGTTACACAATCCACGAGCGACTTCTTCGCCTTTTTCATCATAAATGTGCAATACATCAGCGCGTTCAAAGTTGCCATGAATAGAGACAACATCGTGACATGAAAACCCTTCATCACCACCAAATAATGCGTCTGCTACTTCCTGCTTAATAACTAAACTACCCGCCATTTGAAGACGGTCAGTCAACCAAATGTTCCAGGCAGAAGATGGCGATGAATGAGCAATACATTTAGTATGTTTACGCTCACCGTTTAACACGCCTGTTACAGGTCTTTCCATGGTTCCTCTAGAAATAATGGTAGTACAACCTGCATTCTGAGCCATGTTGGCCGCTTGCAGTTTTGTTAGCATACCACCTGTTCCTAAAGAACTTGTACCACTTGCAGCTTCCATATAACTACTAACATCTTCGATAGACTCAACGAAAATAGCACCTTCTTCTGAAGGGTCGCGGTCATAAACGCCATCGATACACGTTAGAATAAATAAATGCTCTGCACCGATCATCTGCGCGACTTTAGCGGCAAGTCTATCGTTGTCGCCAACACGAATTTCTTCGGTGGTAACGGTATCGTTTTCATTAACAATTGGCATAACGCCTTGTTTGATTAAACGATGAACCGTATTTTTAATATTGAGGAATCGACGTCTGTTTTCCAGATCATCGAGGGTAACCAGAACTTGAGCAATATCAAAACCATACTCCAATGCTATTTGCTTGTAAGCATGCATTAAAATAGGTTGTCCACAAGCAGCAGCGGCTTGTTTGTCTTGAACACTAGCGTTTTCAATTGCGCAGCCGATCGTGTTAAGACCTAGGGCTACCGAGCCAGAAGACGTGAGTACTACTTCGTAGCCTTGGTCTCGTAGCGTAGATATATCGCTTAGTAAGCCATGCATAAAAGCAAAGCTCGGGGTTAAATTTTTAACATTTGCTAAAAGGCTCGAGCCGACTTTAATGACTATGCGAGGTTTGTTTCGAGGTGTTTTTTCTGATTTTGGTTGCTCTAATGTGGGCAAAATGACTCCGTACTTTGATTAATTAAAATAAATAACTGCGCTAGCGATAACAATACTATGTTGAAGGAGCTACAATTATTTTCTGGAAATTTTCTCTAAATCTCATGTCGAATAATAACTAAGTTATTTACAATAAGTTCAATTTAATAGCTAAAATTCAGAACAAAAACAAGCAAAAAACTTGCAGAAGTCTTGAAAAATAAATGTTATTAATTGACAGCAATCGACAAATGAGTGAAGAGATCATATACTAATTACCCTTTTTTTTCAATTGAACTTAAAACCATCGCTTTAAAATTTGGATTTTTAAGGTTTCAATAAAGTTTACCTTTAGCCGCTGCAAATGATTTGCACGGTATAAAAAGTACACTATAAACAATAGGAGATTTATGTCTTTACTTATGATTGGTTGTGGAAAAATGGGCGGTTCATTACTGACTCGCTGGGCAACCTCTACAGATCACAAAATCACTATCATTAATCCTTCATTAGTCAAAGCACCTAGTGGTGTTAAAGTTACACAAACCATTGAAGAGCTTGCTGGGCAACGTTTCGATATCATTGTTATTGCAATTAAACCGCAACTTATCGCACAAGTACTGCCGGCTTACCGACCCTATTTTTCAAATAATGCTTGTGTTATTTCTATTGCCGCTGGTTACTCAGTTGCCTCTATAGAACAACTGATTGGTGAACACGCTATAATTCGCATGATGCCAAATTTACCGGCACAAATTGGCCGCGGCGTCAGCGCACTTTATGCCAATTCAAGCTGCAGTAACATCCAGATAGAAACAGCAAAACTTTTAGCTGATGCGATTGGATATACGCATTTAACTAATAGCGAAGACGAATTAGACCGAGTAACAGCCGTTGCAGGAAGCGGGCCTGGTTATGCTTTCGAGCTAGCACGTTGTTGGATAGAGTCTGCAATGAACTTAGGCTTTTCACCTCAAGCAGCAAAAGCATTAGTCCTTAACACTTTAGGTGGTTCCATTGAACTAGCAATGAGCAGTGATAAAAATGTAACAAGTTTGCGAGACTCGGTAATCAGTAAAAATGGTACAACCGAAGCAGGTTTACAAGCACTCATGAAAGACTCTACGTTAAATACACTAATGGAATCGACAGTTGTAGCGGCATACGAACGCGCTATTGCCTTACGTTAGCGATTGATAAATATCACGTTTGTATGGTCACGTGTTTAAAAAACCAACCATTATTATAATATTCTAAATAGTATGCCAATAAGCCATACTGTTAATTTATGTAGACTGGACTTTTACTATTGTTTTTAATATTTATTTAGTATAAATATTATTCATCAAACAACAAAAGTTAATCTAATTCAAACAGATTGAATTTGACCAAACAGTTTACAAATAATCGAAAAAAGAAACAGGAAAATCATTTATGTCAAACAGCAAAAATACCGATATTGAAACGATGGTCATAAACCTTGGTAAGCAAGCAAAGTTAGCGGCAAAAGTGCTTGCAAGTGCAACCACTGAACAAAAAAACCAAGCGTTAACCGTTGCAGCAGATGCCCTTCGCCAAAATACGCCAGCATTATTAGAAGCGAATGCTCTAGATGTTTTAAGTGTATTGCAAGCAGGTAAAGCCGAGTCTTTTGTTGATCGATTAAAGCTCACACCTGAAAGAATTGAAGCAATGGCTGTTGCTTTAGAAGATATCGCAAAATTACCAGATCCAGTTGGCCGCTCTTTAGCCGAATTTGACCGCCCTAATGGCCTTAAAATTACCCGTGTATCAACCCCGATTGGTGTTATTGGCATGATTTACGAATCACGTCCTAATGTTGGCGCCGACGCAGGTGCTTTATGTTTGAAGTCAGGTAATAGTGTTATTTTACGCGGTGGTTCTGAAAGCCTTAACTCTACCCGTATAATTGTAGATTGTATGGCGACAGGCCTGCGAGCTGCTAATTTACCAGCAACATGTATACAACTGGTTGATACCGATGATCGCTCTGCCGTTGCTGCATTATTGCGCTGTGCAGAATATGTAGATTTAGTTATTCCTCGCGGTGGTCGCGGACTCGTTGAGCTCGTTCGAAATGAAGCTCAAGTACCAACACTGTTACATTTAGATGGCAACAACCACATATATATCGATAAAGATGCTGATTTAACCAAAGCATTGAGTGTCGTTAATAATGCTAAACTACGCAGAACAGGTGTCTGTGGTGCGACTGAAAGTCTGGTTGTAGACCAAGCAATAGCTGCTGAGTTTTTACCCCAACTTGTTAACACCTTAAAAGATTGTGAAATTAGAGGTGATAAAACGGCACAAGCTTGTGATGAACGAATTATCGCAGCTAATGACGCTGACTGGGACACTGAATATCTAGATGCTATTTTATCGGTAAAAGTGGTATCAGGCTTAGAAGAAGCGCTTAATTTTATTGACGATCATTCTTCAAAACATACCGATGCCATTATTACTGAAAACGCAGATACAGCCGAAGTATTTATGCGCGCTGTTGATTCAGCGGTAGTCATGCATAACGCATCAACCCAGTTTGCCGATGGTGGAGAGTTTGGCATGGGCGCTGAAATAGGTATAGCTACAGGTAAAATACATGCACGTGGCCCAGTAGGTTTAGAGCAATTAACAATATTTAAATATCGTGTAGCAGGCCAAGGACAAATTCGCCCTTAACCTATTACTGATATTATGATTGAAATAAAGATATAAAACGGAAACGGACGTTGGTGATAACTCACTGCGTTTTCCGTTAATTTTAATCAACACTTAGCCAGTTTAAATGCTCAGTGTAATATTTAAAACAAATCATAAAATATACAGGTTAATCATTACTTCAACCAAGTTAATGATTAACCCGTATTCATTTCTAATTCCACTTTTCCCTGAAAAACCCATCAATTCCTAAATGATTTACATAATATATAAGATCAAAGACAACTAATCGTTAAAAACCCTTTGCTAACGAGTGTGAACTAGGTAAGCTCAAACCAAAGCATTAACCACAATAATAATTATCATTTATGAGTAATATTAGAGATTCATTTCATTCGCGAATAGGTTTCGTTCTAGCCGCGGCAGGCTCAGCAATTGGATTAGGTAACATTTGGGGTTTTCCAACCCAAGCAGCAAATAATGGCGGTGGTGCATTTTTGTTTGTTTACCTTATTGTCACCATATTGTTAGCATTTCCTGCCTTGTATGCTGAAGTATATATTGGTAACCAAGCACAAAAAAATCCTGTTTCTGCATTGGAAGATGCCTGTAAAAATACCGTTCCTAATCTTGGTAAATATGCTGGTTTGATTGGTTTGTGCGGTGCAATCATGATGCTTAGCTTCTACACTATTGTTGCTGGTTGGATGCTCTCGCATGCAATATCACCTATGGCAGAATTACTGGGTTATCATGAAACGTCACAATGGTTAGCTACCTCAAGTACCCTGCGCAATTTAATGTTTACACCAATATTTATTTTACTTGGTGCTGCCATTATTCATCAAGGCGTTAACGCCGGCATCGAGAAATGGTCAGCACGATTAATGCCTGTTTTATTAATAATGTTGGTGTCGTTAATCATTTATATATTGCAACAACCCGGTGCAGAAAAAGGCTTAAGAACCTATTTAATTCCTGACTTTACTCAAGTAACAAACCCCAAATTAATTATATCGGCAATGGGACAAGCCTTCTTCTCGCTTTCTATCGGTGTAGGGGGCATGATGATTTACGGCTCTTACATGAAAAAAGATCGTGATATTGGCAAACTCGCCATTTCAATCACCGCGCTCGATACTTTTATTGCATTTATGGCCGGATTATTAATTATTCCGGCTCTTTATGTTGCAGAAGCTGCTGGACAACAAGTATTTCAAGGCGATAAGTTAATTGGCGAAGGTCAGCTAATATTCAATATATTACCCGAGCTTTTCAATTCAATGGGCAATATTGGCATGCTAGTGTCGATTAGTTTTTTCTCGTTATTATCGATTGCTGCACTTACCTCAACCATTTCTTCAACGGAAGTGCCTGTCGCTTATCTTGTTGAAGATAAAAAGTTTACACGCCACAAAGCGACTTGGTTAGTATCTGCTATTGTATTAGCCGCAAGCATGACATTAATTGCATTTTTCGATAGTCTTTTTGGCTTGGTTATTCGCTTGCTCACGACTATTTTACAACCACTTAGCTGTCTATTTTACTTTATTGTTGTCGGTTGGTTATGGAAGCGTGGCAATAAACTACGAGATGTATCTTTGCAAGAAGGTAGAAAATGGTTACCAATATGGGGAAATTATTTACGTTTTGTTTGCCCACTCTTGCTAACTATTGTTTTTATTAATGTGGCAATTTTAAACTAGCAACCGATTAATTAACTCAGTTAAAGCTTATTAAAAACAATTAAGCTCCATAAATTATTTTCGAGTTAACCACTTAAACGCCTGCATGTTTGCATGATAACGAATAAGCCCACGATAATGATATTATCCTGGGCTTTTTTGTGACGAATACTACTCTATATAAAAAATATTTTGGCTACATTGCAGCATATTGAGTTATCAGAAGGAGCAACAATTGATGCTACTTCACAAATGAAACCTTAACGGTTTTAGTTATTTAAAAATTTATTCACTCACATTATTACGACCAGATTTTTTCGCTCGATAGAGTGCTTGATCTGCTAACTTCAACGTTTGCTCAAAAGTTAACTTTGATGTTCTTGCGGCAAGTCCTATCGATATAGTGACACTAACGGTTTTAACTTGGCTGCTTTTCTTATGAGATCGTGCCTCTTTAGTTTTACGCTGTTCTTGACGAATAACTATTTTATAATCTTCCACCGCTTGCCTAACAGCCTCTAAAGCAGGGAGAGATTGTTCAATATTCTTACCCGGAAACACAATAGTAAATTCTTCACCACCATAGCGAAAAACCTTCCCAGAGCCTTTTACTTGAGCCAACTTACTCGCCACCAACTTCAACACTTGATCGCCAATATCATGACCGTAGGTATCGTTAAACTTTTTAAAGTGATCTATGTCTAGCATGGCAAGCGTGTACTTTCGCCCTAACGACAAAGACAATTGATTAAGTGCTCGGCGAGACGGCAAAGTGGTTAACTCGTCACGATAAGCTAAGAAATATGAGTCAACCACTACGGCAAAAAGGTAATGCATTAACATTAAGGTTAATAACACACTCCAAGGTAATGTCACTAACTGATAATATTGCCCAAGCCAAATACAAAAGCTAGTTAACAATGCTGTCGTTACTAAGCTTTTTTCTTTTATAAAGCGCCATAATAATAAGAAAGAGAACAGCATTAAAGGTAACTCTACCGTGAGGTACTTTAACCAAGGGGTAAGGTGCTCGATATGGGTTAATTTTATAATTAATATATCCGCGGTATCTAACCAAACGAAACTAATAAGGCCAACACATATAATAAGAATACAACGATAGAAACCATGAATTGACAACAACCCTCGGTCTTTAACAACACTTAACATCGACAGCACGCCTGCGCCAGAAAGCACTAACCATTGTCCATGAGAAAACACCCATGACTGCCAAGGTAGCGATTGCTCAAGCGTAATATAAAAGAGTAAAAGTGTGATAGCGGCTAACGCGAGTCGGCTGCGATTAAAATAGCTAGCGAGTAAAATACTAATGGCAAACACGCCATAAAGCACTTGTTCAATAAGGTTTATTTTCACAAACCAATAACGTTGAAATTCACTGACAAACATGAAAATAACAAAAAAGACAATGAAACTAATAATGCTGCTTCTAAAACCGCTGAAAAACTGAATCAAGCGAAACTCCAAAATACAAAGTCGACAAAGCTGACTTTTTTATGCTGCAAAACCAGCAACAAAATTTATAATAAAAAATGAGTTTTGGTTAATCGCTATAAAGGCCATTTCGATCTTAGGCTTTTAATCGGCGGATATTCCAACACTCTGTTCTTTTTCTTCTTGTTTTAATTCTACCTGCTCTATTTTTTCAAAACGACTACTAATTTTATCTGCCGAAGTATGAATTTGTTTTACGTCACTTGCGGCCTGATCTATGTGTTTTGCTAAATTAGCAAAACGGCCTTTAAAACGTGAAAAATCAGCAGAAAGATGAGACAAATGCGCTTGAATCACATGAATTTGTTTACGGGTGGCTTCATCTTTTAATACCGAACGCGCCGTGGTTAAAATAGCCATTAAAGTGGTTGGCGAAGCTAACCAAACGCGCTTTTTGTTAGCATAGTCAACGAGATCGCTGTGGTGGGCATGTATCTCTGCGAAAATAGCTTCCGCAGGAATAAACATTACCGCACCATCGGCAGTTTCTTTTTCAATTAAGTATTTATCACTAATATCATTGATATGTTTTTTAATATCTAGCTTAAATTGTCGTTCTGCAGCTTTACGCTCAAATTCACCTAAGGTATTGTCAGCCATTTTTTTATAACTTTCGAGTGGGAATTTAGAGTCTACAACAACATTACCCGTTGGCTTAGGTAGAAATAGAATACAGTCGGCAATTTTGCCATTTGATAAGGTGTGCTGTAGCGCAAAATGTTGCTCAGGTAACACATTTCGAATTAATGCATTTAGTTGTACTTCGCCAAAGGCACCACGCGAACGTTTGTCTGACAACACTTCCTGTAAACTCACCACATTGGAAGAAAGCTCGGTGATTTTTTTCTGTGCATCATCAATTAAAGCTAAACGTTGGAGAATATCGTTAAATGTTTTGGTGGTCTTTTCAAAGCCATCCGCTAAGCGCTTCTCTACCTGACCACTAATATCTTTTAATCGATTATCTGTTGATACGGTTAAATCATCAATTCGTTTCGCCATTTGTTCACTAGACAAATGCAGCGATTTAGCCATTTCTTCTCGACCTAGCTTAGATGTGGCGGTTAGTTGCGTGGTGAGCTGCTCTGTGGCATTACGTTGATTATTACTAAACGTAACATGATGTTCATATAACGTTTTTTTAAGCTGTTCATTATGGCTGTACAATTGTTGTGCTTGTTTTTCACCTTGTTCACCATGTTGGCGCAATAACTTTAATTTAAAATCCGAAATTTGCTGCTCAAAGTAGGTTTTCAGTTCACTTTGCTGAGTAGCTAATTGCTGATGATTAAAGTTTAATTGTTGCTGCAATTGCTGTTGATTACTGGCATTTACTTCGTAGCTTAAGTTTACTTTTTCTATCAGTTGTTGCAAAAGTTGCTGCTGAGCTTCAAATGAATTATGGTTATTTTTTATTTTTTTAAACAAAAACAACACAATAATGACTACGCTTAACAGTAACACTAGCGCAACTAAAATTAGAGTAGGGAAGTTTTCTAAGGCTAACCAGGGAGAATTAACTATTGAATTCATTACATTGCCAAACACTGTAAATATGAACAGTTATTAAAGCATACTTTATTGATAAGGTTAATAGTTATTTACTTTACGCCGTGTAGGCACTGAAATAGTTTAGCTAACTTTATTTCAGTTATTGTTATAAATAAGCGATATAAAAAAACGCCCATAATGAGCGTTTTATCTATACTAAATAGCTAAATTAAAAGTTACTTAGCTTTTAACTTGCTATCAAGCTCTTCAATTTTTGCTTGCCAAATTGCTGGGCCTGTTACATGTGCTGACTCACCTAAGCTATCAACAGCAACCGTTACCGGCATATCTTCAACAACAAATTCATAAATGGCTTCCATTCCCATGTCTTCAAAAGCGACAACTCTTGCTTTCTTTATCGCTTTAGAAACCAAATAAGCAGCTCCACCAACGGCCATCAAATAAACCGATTTGTGGTTTTTAATACATTCGACAGTTTCTGGGCCACGTTCAGCTTTACCTATGGTGCCAAGTAAGCCAGTTTCAGAAAGCATCATTTCTGTGAATTTATCCATACGTGTTGCTGTTGTAGGACCTGCTGGTCCTACGGCTTCATCACCGATGGCATCAACTGGGCCAACGTAATAAATAAATTTATCAGTAAAATCAACTGGTAGCTTTTCGCCAGCCGCTAACATTTCTTGAATACGTTTATGAGCAGCGTCACGGCCAGTTAAAATTGTACCGCTAAGCAATACTGTTTCACCGGTTTTCCATTCACCAATATCAGCTTTTGATAGTTCATCAACATTAACACGACGAACATTTTCGCCTACTTCCCAAGTAATTTCAGGCCAGTCTTCTAATTTAGGTGGTGTTAAGTCTGCAGGACCTGAGCCATCAAGGTGAAAATGTACATGGCGAGTTGCGGCACAGTTTGGGATCATAACAACAGGTTTTGATGCCGCATGCGTTGGCACTGACATAATTTTAATATCAACAACGGTTGTTAAACCGCCAAGACCTTGAGCACCGATACCTAGTTTATTTACGCGGTCATAAATTTCTAAACGCAATTCTTCTTCTGCATTTTCAGGACCACGGTCGATAAGCTCTTGAATATTTACCGGTTCCATCAAGCTTTCTTTAGCTAAAACACCTGCTTTTTCGGCCGTACCACCAATACCTATACCTAACATACCCGGTGGACACCAACCCGCGCCCATTGTAGGTAAGGTTTTAACAACCCAGTCTGCAATAGAGTCACTTGGGTTTAACATCGCCATTTTAGCTTTATTTTCGCTACCGCCGCCTTTAGCCGCTATCATTACATCGATTTGGTCACCTGGTACCATTTCAATATGAACAACGGCAGGAGTATTATCTTTAGTGTTAATTCGTTTGCCAGCAGGGTCAGAAACAATTGATGCACGTAGTGGATTATCAGGATTAAGATAAGCTCGACGAGTACCTTCATCGACCATTTGTTGCACTGTCATGTCGGTGTTATCCCACTGTACAGCCATCCCTACTTTTACAAAGCAGGTAACAATGCCGGTATCTTGACATATAGGTCGTTTACCATGAGCTGACATACGAGAGTTAATTAAAATTTGCGCAATGGCATCTTTAGCTGCCTGACTTTCTTCTTTATGATAAGCCTTTTCAAGCGCTTGAATAAAGTCTAACGGATGGTAATAAGAAATATATTGCAATGCATCTGCAACACTTTCGATTAAATCTTGTTGTTTAATAATAGCCATAACGGTCTCTTTTTGTTAATTGGGCGAGAGAAGAGTTGAAAGTTATAAATTTGCCGATATCATACCTTGCTTGTTAAATAGCTACCAGTATCAAATAGTCTAATAAATTACATCATATAACCCTGAAGTGATTTAAACATGGTCATTAAGCCAATGGTAATGGCATTAGGTATAATGACTAAACATAAATTGTGTGAGAATACTTTGCCAACTAATTCAGTAAAACAACTATCAAGTTCATTAACAGCTAAATTATTTACCCATGAATTAGCGTTTTGTAGCCAATCTCTGTTTTCTGCAATTGCCGAACAACCTTGGGCAATGTGGTTAGATTCGTGTGAAAGTCAGCACATTGATAGCCGTTATGACATTTTAGTTTGGCAACCTACGATAACATTGACCACCAATGGCAAAATCACCACCGTCAAAAACATTCAAGACAATAGCCAATATAACAGTGAAGAAGACCCACTATTACTATTAAAGCGTGAACAACAAGTCAGTTTTGAAAATATAATTTTAACACCCCAAGAACTGCCATTTAAAGGCGGGGCTCTTGGTTATTTCGCATACGATCTAGGCAAACGTTTCGAAGTAATACAACAACAAAATAATAAAGATATTGATATACCTGAAATGGCGGTAGGTATTTATCATCAAGCCTTAATTTTTGACCGAAAATTACAGCAAGTTTGGTTGTTATGTCTCGATAATAAAAGAGCCGAAATCACCCAGTTTTTTAATTTAGCAATAAAACAAACACACCAACAAAGTACTCAGGATAACGCTGCCTCTTTAGTAAATAAAAATTTAAAGCAAAGTAATTTCAAGCTTACAACGCCTTGGCAATCAAATATGAGTCAAGAGCAGTATCACGATAAATTTCAGCAAGTTCAAAACTATTTACTTTCTGGTGATTGTTATCAAATTAATTTAGCACAGCGTTTTACAGCCCAATACACCGGCAATGAGTTTCAAGCATATTGCGCCCTTCGACACGAAAACAAAGCGCCCTTTTCCGCATTCTTACGCTTTGATAATAATGCAATTTTAAGTATTTCACCTGAGCGTTTCTTGCAATTAGTTGATAAAAAAGTACAAAGTAAACCGATTAAAGGTACACGTCCTCGCAGTGATAATGCCACGTTAGATCAAGCTAATGCTGATGAACTGAAGCAAGCAAGTAAGGACAAAGCAGAAAACCTGATGATTGTTGATTTATTGCGTAACGACATAAGCCGAGTTTGTGTGCCTGGCACTGTAAAAGTACCAGCGTTATTTGCTATTGAAAGCTTCCCTGCAGTACATCATTTAGTGAGTACAGTAGAAGGAGAAATAAATCCGATATACGATAGCAGTGACTTACTTCGTGCTGCGTTTCCAGGTGGCTCTATTACAGGTGCACCCAAAATTAGAGCAATGGATATCATTGAAGAATTAGAACCCCACCAACGCAGCGTTTATTGTGGCTCTATTGGATACTTGTCTGCTTGCGGTAATATGGATACGAGTATTACCATTCGTACCTTGGTTTGTCACAAACAACAAATACACTGCTGGGCCGGTGGTGGTGTAGTGATCGATTCAAACGTTGACAGCGAGTATCAAGAAACTTACGATAAAGTGAATAAAATTTTACCGGTATTAAGTAAACTCAACCTTTCTTGAATTGGTGACTCGGTTGTTTTGCACGAAAACCTCCCGTACCAATACCTTTTATAACGCAGCATGACTAAAGTGATTAAATTTGTATGACTAAAGAAGAATTTATTCAACGCTTTCAAATGCAGGTTTTACCTATATCAGTACATAAATTTCGCTATCCGCAACAATTAAAAAGTGCCGCGGTCTTGATCCCCATTTTAAGTAATAATAACCAGCTAGAAGTTGTGTTAACTAAACGGGCAAGCCACTTAACTCACCACCCGGGACAAATTAGTTTTCCGGGCGGAAAAGTTGAAAAATTTGATGCAAACTTTACAGCCACTGCATTGCGAGAAACACAAGAAGAAATAGGTCTACATGCTTCATGTATTGAAGTTATCGGCCAACTTAAGCCTTACCAAACCATTTCTGGTTATGAAATAACCCCCATTGTCGCTATGGTATCTAATCACAAGCGCTATCAAATTGACGAAAATGAAGTATCTGAAGTATTTCACGTACCTTTATCCCACTTCTTGCAACGCCAACACCATATTCAGCTGCCTGTTTATCATCATGGCGAACATCACAAAGTACACTTTATGCCCTATAATCAATATAATATTTGGGGTGCTACGGCTGCTATGCTGCATGATTTGAGTACGCTACTAGATAATAACAATTAACATTAGTATTGTTTTCATTCGTGTCGTTTCTTTTACAGTTTAATAAAAAATCTTAGCTATAATACACTACAACTAATATACATTTTGTTTTGAATGCTGAAAGCTTTCAGCTACAATAACCGAACAAAATTTTACTTATCACTGTATTTAACAGTATTTATTCAGGTTTTCTTATGATTAGTGTATTTGATATGTTTTCAATCGGAATTGGCCCGTCCAGTTCTCATACCGTTGGTCCAATGAAAGCAGCAAAGTTATTTGTTGAAAATCTTATAGCAGACAATAAGTTAGATAAAACAGATCGGGTTAAATGTGAATTATTTGGCTCACTAGGCCAAACAGGTATTGGTCACGGTACAGGTAAAGCCGTGATTTTAGGGTTAACAGGACAAAGCCCTGAAACAATTCCAGTAGACTCTATTGAGTCTATATTAGCTGATGTTGTAGCAAGCGAAAAAATAAACTTGAATATGGAGCATTTGATCTCGTTCCCTAAAGCAAATGCCATTATTTATCATCGAAGAAAAACCTTACCAGCACACGCTAACGCCATGACATTTTTTGCTTATAGCAATGACATTGTTATTTTCGAAGAAACCTATTATTCCATTGGCGGTGGTTTTATTGTTAAAGACTGTGATTTTGAGAAAGAAAAAGATAAAGCCTTATCAACCCATGCCAATATTGATCGACCACATCGTTTCTCAAGTGCTGACGAACTGTTACAACTAGCTAATGAAAAGGGCTTGAGTATTAGCACTATCATGATGGAAAACGAAAAGTGCTTAAAAGATGAGGCAAGTATACGTTCAGGACTAATAGAAATTTGGGATGCCATGAAGGCTAGTATCTCTCGAGGTATAGTAACCGAAGGTATATTACCTGGTGGATTAAAAGTCGTCCGCAGAGCACCTGCTTTACATAGAGCACTGTGCGTTGAAAAAAATACAGATCCACTTTCAGCCATGGATTGGGTTAATTTATTTGCCTTAGCGGTAAACGAAGAAAACGCTGCCGGTAGCCGAGTAGTTACAGCACCTACAAATGGCGCGGCGGGGATCCTTCCTGCGGTTTTGTCTTACTACGACAAGTTCATAAAACCCGTTGATGAACAAGACTGTATTCGCTACCTATTAACCGCTGCAGCAATTGGTATTTTATACAAAACCAATGCCACCATCTCAGGCGCTGAAGGCGGCTGCCAAGCAGAAGTAGGTGTTGCATGTTCAATGGCCGCTGGGGCATTAACTGAAATTATGGGCGGTACACCTGAGCAAGTAGAAAACGCGGCAGAAATAGGGATGGAACACAATTTAGGCCTAACTTGTGACCCTGTAGGTGGTTTAGTGCAAGTTCCTTGTATTGAGCGTAATGCAATGGGGTCAGTAAAGGCTATCAACGCTTCACGTTTAGCGCTTAGGGGGACAGGTAAACAAAAGGTATCATTAGACAAAGTTATCAAAACTATGTGGGATACAGGCAACGATATGAAAACAAAATATAAAGAAACATCGCGTGGTGGCTTAGCGGTTAATATTACTGAGTGTTAACCTATTACTCTGAAAATATGCCAAGACTTTCGGTTCAATCTTCAGTTTTTATAATAGCCATAAAAATATTATAAAACTGAGTTGTACCGTTAATTAAAACTAAAAAAACCGTATTAATCATACGGTTTTTTGTTATCTATACTTTTATAAATACATCAAAATTAACGCATAGGTAATTTAATATTGGCAAACATCTCATCAATTTCAGCATTGTTCTTCAACAATATAGCTTTAGTGACTAAATCACGATTTAAATGCGGTGCAAAACGTTCTATAAAGTCAAACATATAACCACGTAAGAAGGTGCCACGTCTAAAGCCAATTTTGGTCATACTCGGACTAAATAGATGGCTAGCGTCTATCGTTACTAAATCATTGTCTAATTTAGGATCCATTGCCATAGTAGCAATAACACCAACACCAACACCTAATCGAACATAAGTTTTAATAACATCGGCATCAGTCGCAGTAAAAGCTATTTTAGGTTCAACCCCGACTTGGTTAAAAGCAATGTCTAACTCAGATCGTCCAGTAAAACCGAAAACATAAGTCACCAAAGAGTATTGAGCAATATCTTCAATAGTAATATTTTGCTTAGACGCTAATGGATGATCCGCTTTAACAATAATACTGCGATTCCAACGATAACAAGGCAACATCACTAAATCGTTATACAAATGCAAAGATTCTGTCGCTATCGCAAAATCAGCATCGCCCTTACTTGAGGCATCGCTAATTTGGGCTGGTGTACCTTGATACATGTGTAATGAAACTTTTGAATACTTCTTCATGAAGCCTTGAATAACTTCAGGCAAAGCATATCGTGCTTGCGTATGTGTAGTAGCTATACGAAGCTTACCTTCATCAGGCTGAGTATGTTCACGGGCAACAGCTTTAATTGCTTCAACTTTAGATAAAATTTCAGTCGCGATGTTAATGACCTCATTACCCGCAGATGTTACATGGGTAAGGTGTTTACCACTTCGACCAAAAATTTGAATGCCGAGTTCGTCTTCAAGCATTCTTACTTGCTTGCTAATACCTGGTTGTGAGGTAAAAAGACTTTCCGCCGTGGCAGAAACATTTAAGTTATTATTGAGTACTTCGACGATATAACGGAGTTGTTGCAGCTTCATAATTATCATTCAGAGTTTTCTTAGACGAAAAATATATACTTAATTGCACATTTATTCCATATTATTTTGAAATTTTGAGGAAATAATCTGCTAATCGCCCATTTATGCATTAATTTGTGCCTTGAAATGAGTCAGGAAAATATAACGAACAGGCCAATAAGTTAAAATAAAAAAAAGAAAACGCTTTGTGCTTTGCTTCACCTAACAATTTTTGTAAACTGCCGTATTAGAATTTATATTTTTTATAAAATAGAGTATTAAACATGGGCATTATCATCGCTTTAATTATCGCTTTAATTATCATTGTCGTGGTAGTGAGTGCAATACAGCAGCATAAAGAAAAAATTGAGCAAGAACAGCGTGGAAAAGCAGCGAAACAAAAAGCCATTATAGATGAAACAGAAGAGTTACTTCTTAGCATTGCAAACTTGCCAAACAACCCTAACTTAGTAACGATCCTTAATACTCGAAGTCTTAATGCGACAAAAGCAATGGCAGCAATATTGCCAGAAAATAAACAACTACTTGCGCGTATTAAAGAAATGGAAACAAGAGTTAGTGCCAGTAAGTCAAATACCAGTGAAGCAGCAAGTGAGCAAAGTTTTACTTTACCTGACAGTGAACAGCAACTTGTTGGCGTATTACAATGCATAAAGAAATTACGTCTAACATTAAAGTCTGAACAGTCTAAAGGAAATTTAGATCCACAAACCTTTACCCAAGAAGATAATAAGTTATCAGCAATGCAACTTAAAATTGGTGTAGAAACATTGCAAAAACGTGGCATGATCGCTTACCAAAAAGAAATGTTAGGCTCTTCGAGACAGTACTTGGAGAAAGCATTACAAACAATCGCTGATAACCCTATCCAAACTGAATATTGCACAATTAAAAGACAAGAAATTTCAAGTGTACTTGAAGAGATAACCTCTGCTTTAAAAAACACTAATGCCAAAGATGCCGCTAAAAAGGCAAAATCTGAAGAAGATGATTTAGATTTATTATTTCAACCAAAGAAAAAATGGTAATCAATACACCTAAATAAAACCAACAACAATGTTGGTTTTTTGCTTTTAGATAATAATGAAAACACCTAAAAATAATATTCCCTACATAACTTTGCCGTCTTTTTTACGACGTGTATTAAAAGCCTATGCCCTTAAATCTTTGATTAGAGCGCAGGGTTGTGAGCTTAACCGTATTGGTCGTTCTCGAAATTGGCAATTAAAAGCGACATTCGAGCAACTTGAACAAACGGTGTATCTCATTCAGCAAAGTGAAGAAGTTAGTTGGCAATGGGTAGCGGTACATATATCAAAACAACGTAAAAACTTAGGTTTAGATATGCTGTTAGCTATTGCTCAAAAGAAACCCGGCATTACCATTTCAGAGTTAATGCAACGCACTGACTGCACTATTGCTGAAGCTAGAAAAGTAATAGATATTTTAGAATTTGGTGATAGTACGCTATAAGTTTTCACCTGACTTGCACTGTAACTTTTTAATTAAAAGCAAAACGATAAAGCGACCAATCCCTTTGACTACAAAATTATCATCCTTCTAATAGCAGCTTTAACAAAAGCTATGTAGAGATGACAATAACTGTTTGTATCTGAATTTATAAATTAGCCAACTAAAATGTTCTAACACCAACGCATACTCCTCGTCATGTTAAATAAAAAGCTTTGTACTGTTCAACACAGATAAAGGTAAGATTTATTGGCTGTAATTATAGAGAGGTTAAGTATTAGAAGTTTAAACAGTGTTTTATATGTGTGCGGGGAAGTTAGTAATGTTCATCGAATAAGTTATTGACGTTCCACTGTCATTTTACAGGTAAATATAACGGGCTAAATTTAACAAATATATAAAATATTTATAAACACACGCTTCTATTCCTACCATTGTTTTTAGCTTGGTACAAAGCAGTATCAGCTTGTTCAAATACATCGGTCCAATTTAATTCATCTTGTCGTTGAGCAATACCAATCGAAACAGAAATTTTAGGTAAATAAGCTTTAGAGTCACGCTGCATTAACTTTAATTGTGATATTGCTAGCCTTATTTTCTCTGCTACTTCATGTGCCTGTGACATGGTTTTATTGACCATAACAACGATAAACTCTTCACCACCAAACCGAACAGCAATATCTTGATCTGAAATTGTAGATTTAATAACCTTTGCAATACGTTGAATAACTTTGTCGCCAATAAAATGTCCAAACTGATCATTCACATTTTTAAAATGGTCGATATCAATTGCCAACGACGAGTGAACTTGATCGATATCTAATTCTTTTAATTTAATATCACAGCCACGT
>TARA_R110000765_G_scaffold120092_3_pt1 | contig 57411 bp, 41 predicted proteins | sample TARA_R110000765 | Tara Oceans TARA_R110000765 (sample SAMEA4398168) | marine metagenome | biome: Polar Biome; feature: [MES] marine water layer (ENVO:01000295) within the mesopelagic zone...; material: water (ENVO:00002006), including particulate matter (ENVO:01000060) such... | reverse complement strand
ATCTTTGCGCGGCGGAAAATGGTCCGGCGAGTACTCTGTCAGCAAGCCTATTACCACCAAATCAATTTTAGGTTTCAGAGCTTTCAATTCTCGGGCACGACAATTTTTTTGTGATCGTCTTGTGATAGATCGTTAATTTTCACGCTAATTTCCTGCTTTCAGGGGATGGCACGACAGCTTTATTTTGTTCTATGATTTACGCGCCCGACGCAGGATCGCTCGGTGTAAAGGACCCTCCGCCAAGATGGCGGTTATTGTGATGAAATGGAGACTTACTAGGATGTTTAAAAAAGCACTATTTTCTGCCGCACTGATTAGCTTCGCATCTGCCTCTACAGTTCTGCATGCCCAAGAAGCCAAGCCATACTTATTCGTAGGTGGTGGTCAGTCTGATGCTGATGTGCCCAAGAGTGATCTAGATAACTTTTGGGGTGTTGGTCCTGGCATTAGCTCCTCCCTCGACACTGAAGATACCGCTTGGAAGATCGGTGCTGGATTGAAACTTAACCAGTACGTTGCTTTTGAGGCTGAGTACATTGATTTAGGTGAAGCAGCGTATAGCGCCACTGACGGAATCGATATTGCGCGCACTACCCTCGCTACCAAAGGTTATGGACTTAACACGGTTATCACCATGCCTTTAGATCGTTTTAGCCTTTCCGCAAAAGCGGGTTACCATCGGTTGGAAACGGAAGCTGACTTCAGCTTTTCTGGTTTTGACGTGATGAGTGAGTCGGTTGAGGAGTGGGTGTTGTCATGGGGGCTTGGTGCTGGTTTTAACTTGACCGAACACTTTATGGTTGTCGCGGAATTTGAGCGCTACCGTGATGTTGCGGATGAATATGATGTTGATCTGATGTCGGCAGGTTTGCGTTACAACTTCTGATCAGCTCTAAGTGGAAATGCTCCAAAAAAGAGAGGCTTTAGCCTCTCTTTTCATTGGCGTTGAGGATCAACGTTGAATGCTCAAGACTTGCTCATGAGTTGACGCAGCGCTTCAAGAATGTAGCGAGTATCTGCTGAGTTACGCCCAGGCGCCCCGGCGCAATGCCCCCATTCGGATTGCAGCGGATGAAAGGTCGCATCGACCATTTGTTCGGCTTCGTTTTGCGCATCTTCTGCGGTGAAATAAAAGTCGGTGGAGCTGGGCATGATAAGGGTGTTTGCTTTTATAGCTTTCAGTGCCTGAGCCATGTCTCCGTTGAAGCGGGAGTTATTACTGATGTCGCCGCATTTCCAGGTATGCAGCACAGCAAGCAGGTTATTGGCATCTTGTTGCAGGTGATCCGCTTCCCAAAAGTTTAGCAGTTGCTCGATTGAGTCGAAGCCAAGCTCTCTATAGGTTTGGTTGCGGAAAAACGCTTGGCTGTATGCCCAGCCTGCATAGACTCGGCCGAAGGCTTTCAAGCCGGCAGCGGGTGGCTTTTGATAATTCCCTTCTTGCCAAGCGGAGTCGCAAGTTAACGCGGCTTTTACGCCTTCCAAGAAGACCTGGTTGTGCGGCCAACAGCGCGCTGTGGCGCAAATGGCGGCAACCCGCTTCACCTGTTGCGGGTAAAGACATGCCCACTGCAGCGCTTGCATACCTCCCATGGACCAGCCTGCGACAAGAGCTATGTCGGCAACAGAAAAACAACTTTCCAGCAGTTGATGCTGCAACTGTACGTTGTCGTACAGGCTGACGTACGGGAAGTTTGGTCCGCGCTGTGATGGATGTGCATTGCTGGGGGAGGTTGATTGTCCGTTGCCGATCAGGTTGGGGATGACAATGCAGTGGCGTTCGGGGTCGATGGGGCCTTGCGCACCAATCAGGGGCAAGTTACCTGTGTGTGTGCCACCGTAGTACGTCGGCAGTAGGATTAGATTGTCGCGCGAGTCATTCAGTTCGCCGATTTGAAGGTAGTGCAGACGTGTATCAAGCAGTATTTTGCCGCTTTGAAGGACGAAGTCGCCGGCGTGGTAGGTTTTTTCAACTGGCTGAATTGACTGCATAAAATTAGTTTCTCGTGTTACTTGTGAATGGATTCCGATGGCACTGTATGCAGTTACTTGATTTTTATACATGCATGCTGGCATGTATGTTGTATGGAAGATTCATACCAGATGCCGCAGTGGGTGCGGCCAGAAACGTTGGAGTACCAGCATGAGCCAGCAAGCGACAACCGAGCAACTCAAACAGACGCTGCAGGAGCAGGGCGTGAAATATGCCTTAGGTGGCTATGTCGATATACACGGCATGATCAAGGGTAAGTTTGTACCTCTGGAGCACCTCGGAAGGATGATGAAGGGGTCTGAACTGTTTACTGGTGCTGCACTGGACGGCGTACCGCAGGAAATAAGTGATAACGAAGTGGCGGCGATGCCTGATCCGGCGACTATGACCGTCTGCCCCTGGAATAATGAGTTGGCGTGGTTTGCAAGCGACCTATATTTGGATGGTGCACCATTTGAAGCCTGTTCACGCAACATTCTCAAGCGGCAGGTAGCGCAGGCAGCGGAAATGGGCTTTACCTTCAACCTGGGTATCGAGACAGAGTTCTTCCTGTTTAAAGACACTGCCGACGGTGGTTTCGAGCCAATTAGCGCACGCGATACCTTAGCCAAGCCCTGTTACGATCCGCGCGCTTTAATGGATAACCTACCGATTGTCGGTGAGTTGGTCGAAGCTATGAATGCCATGGGTTGGGATGTTTACTCCTTCGATCACGAGGATGCTAACGGCCAATTTGAAACCGACTTCACCTATACCGACGCTGTGGGTATGGCGGACCGTCTGGTTTTCTTCCGTCTGATGGCCAACGAAATTGCGCGAAAGCACGGCGGTTTCGCCAGCTTTATGCCAAAGCCCTCTGCAGATCGAACCGGTAGCGGTGCGCATTACAATATGTCGCTGGCAGATATCGAAACCGGTAAGAACCTGTTTGATCCCGCCAACGGTAATGACCCCCACGGTTGTGGTGTAACCGAGATGGCGTATCACTTTATCGCTGGTGTGATGAAGCACGCGAAGGCGATCAGTGCGGTAATCGCGCCCACGGTTAACAGCTACAAGCGCTTGGTGCGAAAAGGCAGTATGTCAGGTTCCACCTGGGCTCCAGTGTTCGTGTGCTACGGCAACAACAATCGCACCAATATGTTGCGTATTCCATCGCAGGGCAGTCGCGTCGAATGTCGCGCAGCGGATATCGCCTGCAACCCTTACCTCGGCGCTGCAATGATCTTGGCTGCCGGGCTCGAAGGTATTCGCGAAAGCATGAACCCGGGCGAACCGCATCGGGAGAACATGTACAACTACACGGATCAGGAAGTGCGCGATATGGATATCGAGATGCTGCCCCAGAACTTGGGCGAGGCCGTCGAGGCGTTCGCTGCCGATCCGCTGTCCAAGGCTGTATTCGGTGAAGCGATGTTCGATAGCTTTGTTGCCTATAAGCGCCAAGAGTGGACTGAGTATCACACCCATGTGTCCGACTGGGAGTTGAATCGCTATTTAAAGTTTTTCTGATTCTACTGGGCTGTGCGTTTGGCGGCCCAGTTTTTGCTGTCTGCCTACATCAAGGGTGATAACTAAAACCATCTGGAGTAGAACCATGAAAAAGTCCGTACCTTTTGCACGACGTTTCAAGCAGGTCATTTCCGGTGCATTAATTGCGTTGGCTGCATCCACAGTGATGGTTCCGGCGGCTTCTGCCGAAGAGAAGGATAGTTTCAAGCTGGCCTGGAGTATTTATGCGGGCTGGATTCCCTGGAAGTACATCGATGAATCCGGCTTGATGAAAAAGTGGGCCGACAAGTACGGCATTGAAGTCGAGATAGTGCAGATCAACGACTATATCGAATCCATTAATCAGTACAGCGCAGGCCAGTTTGATGGTGTTGTTGCCACCAGTATGGATGCGCTTTCGATCCCATCTGCCGGCGGAGTGGATACGACTGCGCTGATCGTAGGCGACTACTCCAACGGTAACGACGGCCTCGTGATGAAGGGCAGCAGCGATCTCAGGGGCCTCAAAGGGCAGCGGGTGAATCTGGTCGAGCTGTCGGTTTCCCACTATTTGTTGGCACGCGCCCTAGACTCAGTGGGAATGAGTGAAAGTGACGTTACTGTGGTTAACACCAGCGATGCAGACATGGTGGCTGCATTCAATACGCCTGATGTGAAGAACGTCGTGACCTGGAACCCGCTGCTTGATGAAGTTCTGAGCATGCCGGGCGCTAACCGGGTGTTTGATTCCAGTCAGATCCCCGGCCACATCAAGGATCTGACCATCGTTAATACCCAGACACTGAGAGATAATCCTGCACTGGGTAAAGCCTTGGTAGGTGCCTGGTTTGAACTGATGACAGAGATGGGTACAGATAGCGAGGCAGGTCAGAAGGCCCGGGCTTTCCTTGGCGAAGCATCAGCTACCGACCAAGCGGGTTACGAAGCGCAACTGGCAGGTATGAAGATGTTCTGGCAGCCTAGCGATGCGTTGAAGTTCATTAGCAGCCAGGAAGCGGTCGATGCTATGGACAGCGTGCGCCAGTTCTCCTTCCAGAAAGGATTGTTAGGTGAGGGGGCGGATTCCGCTGATTTTGTGGGCATTGAATTGCCGAATGACAAAATCCTTGGTGATACCGGTAATATCAAACTGCGTTTTGATACCGAGTATATGCAGATGGCGGCAGACGGCGCTCTCTGATTTAGCCTGATTGCTGCCGGTGGCCCCTGGTCGCCGGCAGCGCCTGTTGGAACACCCATGCGCAGAACCAAAGAAGACGCGGAAAAAACCCGCCTAAAAATTATTGAAGCCGCGCTGACCCTGTTTAGTCGCAACGGTTATTCGAACACTACGCTCGCGATGATCGGCACTGAGGCTGGTTATAGTCGGGGTCCTATTTATTGGCACTTCAAGAACAAGGATGATTTGTTTCAGGCTGTGCTGGCCTATTCGCAAGAGCCGCTGGAGCAATTGGTTGCGCAGGCACGCAACGGTGAATTAGCGCCGCTGGCAACGATTGAGCGTTTTGTGCGGCGTTGGTTTGATCTGCTGGTTGAAGACCCCTGGTTTCGTCAGTCGTTTGAGATTCTGCTGAACAAGACTGAGCTGACCGACGCTATGGCAGCCACGCTCAAGCGTGAGCGTAAGCTGACACGAAGCATGATAAGTACCTTGCAGGAACTATTGGTGGCAGCGAAGCGAGACGGGGGCGTGCCAGATGCGCAACCGACCGAGCAGTTGGCGCTGATGATTTACACGCAGCTGATGGGGGTGACGCAGAGCTGGTTATTTGCGCCGCGTCTATTCAACCTGGGTAAGCAGCGCGGGTTCTTTACCGAGCGCTTATTGGTTGCTTTGCAACAGCCATAAAAAAATACCCCTCTGCAGTTAACCTGCAAGGGGGTATCTATTACAGCGTGGGACGGTTTAGTGCTTGACCGGCTCGACGATGGGGAAGACTCCCGACGGTACTTCCAGCATTTGCAGCAGCCCGAAGAATGCATTGGGCTCACCCGACACCTTGATCTGACCGGACTTGACCGCTTCAGGGAAGGTAGTACGGCGCAGCAGAATCTGATTCAAGGTTTCTCTGGTCATGACCACGGTGGCTTGCGCAGCGTCATCCTGCTCATCTGCGCGGTAGGTCAGCGTAGAGTGCTCCAGGTTCAGACGGTAGTTCTCCTCGGTATCGCTCAACTGCCAGTTGATCACCAAGTGCTTGCCGGCAGCCTTGTCGGCGTCGAGGCGCACCGCCATCAAATCGAAGAACATACCGGTATCCAGCGCCTGTAGCACATCTGGCGAGAGCGAACCGTCAGTCGGCTTGCTTGGTCCGTCGCGTAGCTCCATCGCGCCGGTTAGGTAAGCGCCGCGCCAGGTGCCGGCCTCAGCCTGATAACCGAGTTGCTCCAGTGCGTCTGCGCCCAGCTCGCGCGCTGCCTGGTTGCCGGGTTCAGCAAACACCACCTGGCTCATGACCGAGGCGACCCAGCGATACTCACCGTTCGCGTAGTCCTTACGGGCCTGTTCGATAACCTTGTCAGCACCACCCATGTACGAAACGGTTTTGGCAGCGTTCTGCTCAGTGGGTAGCGGGTTGAGGTTGGCAGGGTTGGCGTCGTACCAGCCCATGTAACGCTGATAAATAGCTTTGGCGTTGTGGCTCAGGGTGCCGTAGTAGCCGCGTGCGTACCATTCCTGATCAAGACTCTCGGGCAGTTTCAATTGCTCGGCGATGTCGCCCGGCAGATACCCTTTGTTGATCATGCGCACCGATTGGTCGTGCATGTATTTGTATAGATCACGCTGTACCGACAGGAAGTGTTTAGTGTCTTCTTGATTCCACACGGGCCAGTGATGTTGACCGACCAGGATGTCGGTCTTGTCGCCAAAGCGCTCAAGCGCCAGATCAATATAGTGTGACCAGGCACTGGCATCGCGTACTGCGGCGCCGCGAATGGTGTAGACGTTATGCATGTGCTGGCTGGTGACTTCGCCCGTGTCCAAAACCTTGAATTTTGGGAAGTACATCATCATTTCCGACTCGGCCTCGGAGCCATGCGCCATCTGGAACTGCACTTCGATGCCGTCGATATTCAAGGTGGCGTTGTCCGGCACTGTGTCGGTGGGTGCGATCAATGAGCGAGAGCCGCGTGACAGCGCTTTGCCCAAGCCGGTGTCCACATGCCCACGTTCGCCCGGTGGCAACATGGCGCCAAACTGATAAGTCGCCCGGCGGCTCATGGCGGGGCCGGCAATCACGTTTTCTGACACGGCGTGCTCCATAAAGCCTGCCGGTGCGTAGACGTGTGCTTTACCGGCTTTGACATCGGCTTCGTCTAGGACGCCTTTTACGCCGCCCCAATGATCAACATGGTTGTGGGTATAGAGCACGGCGACGACAGGCTTTTTCGGACGGTTCTGGTAGTAGAGTTCCAGTCCGGCTTTAGCGGTAGAAGGGGATAACAGTGGATCGATGATGATCAGACCGGTATCGCCCTCGATGATGGTCATGTTCGCTAGGTCCATGCCGCGAATCTGATACATGCCATCGGTCACTTTGAACAAGCCATGTATGTTGTTCAATCGCGCTTGGCGCCAGAGGCTGGGGTTCACGGTGTCCGGCGCGGCTTCTTTGTTAAGAAACTCATATTGGCTCATATCCCAGGCTACCGAGCCATCTTCATTCGTCACTTTGCCATCTGGCAGTTGTGCAACAAAACCCCGTTGGGCATCGGCAAAAGCTTGCTGATTGGCAAAAGGAAGTTGCTCCAGTACGGCCTTGTTGCTGGCGACGGTGCTGTCGGTAGCGGGGTTGGTGGCGGCGAGGGTGCTCAGGCTGATGCTGGCAGCCAAGGCGCTCAGGCAATGAATGAAAGTACGTGCTCGCATCGGGTGTCTCCGTGGATTGGCTGGCGTCGATTGGATGACGCGCTCTTGTTTTAGTCAGACAGCATAGAGATTGCTGCATTAACTATAGGTAGCGGAGCTGCGATCTGGCTAATGCATTTTTATTGTGGTTTTAATGCCATTAGCGCATGCGGGCGGGCGCTGAAGTGAAATTGAAGCATTGCCGGTGTACCCTTGGTTTCCACGTGTGGGTATTGGTGACGGATTTTTTTATCGAAGCAGCGGCTTCGTTAAACTATAATCGCGCGCTTTCAAACGCCCGAGCGCAATGGGGTTTCGACAGCTGGAGGCAATAACCGAATTGATCAAGACGCCGTACTATCTCATCGACAAAAGTAAGCTTAAGCAGAACATGGAGAGGATCGCTTACGTGCGTGAACACTCCGGCGCCAAGGCCCTGTTGGCCCTCAAGTGTTTCGCCACCTGGTCCGTGTTCGACTTCATGAGTGAGTATATGGATGGCACCACGTCCTCGTCATTGAACGAGGTCAAGCTGGGCCGCCTCAAGTTCGGCGGCGAAACCCATGCTTATAGTGTGGCCTATGCCGACGATGAGATTGAGGAAGTCCTGAGCAATGCGGACAAGATCATCTTTAACTCGATCAGCCAACTGACCCGTTTCAGCGACGCGTCCAACGACACTGTTCGCGGCTTGCGTTTGAACCCAGGCGTCAGCAGTTCTGATTTTCTGATCGCAGATCCATCGCGTCCTTTCAGTCGTCTGGGCGAATGGGATGCGGACAAGATTGAAGCGATATTGCCGTTGATCTCCGGTTTTATGATCCATAACAACTGCGAGAACGGCGACTTCGCATTGTTCGACGGTATGCTGCAGCAGATCGAAGAACGTTTTGGTCACCTGTTACAGCAGGTTGAATGGGTCAGTCTCGGTGGCGGTATTCACTTCACTGGCGACGACTATCCGCTGGATCAGTTCTGTGCGCGGCTCAAAGCGTTCTCCAGGAAGTATGGCGTGCAAGTGTATCTGGAGCCCGGCGAAGCAGCGATCACCATGAGCACGTCTTTGGAAGTCACCGTGCTCGATACTCTCTACAACGGTAAGCAGCTCGCTGTGGTCGACAGTTCAATCGAAGCACACATGCTCGATCTGCTGATTTATCGTCAGGACGCCAAGATGGAGCCTTGCGCCGGCCCACATCAGTACATGGTGTGTGGCAAGTCTTGTCTGGCCGGGGATATCTTCGGCGAGTTCCAGTTTGATCGCGAACTGAACGTTGGCGATCGCCTCTCCTTTATCGATGCGGCCGGCTACACCATGGTCAAGAAAAATTGGTTCAACGGCGTGAATATGCCCGCCATTGCAATCAAGCAACTTGATGGTGAGGTGCAAGTGGTTCGTGAATTCGGTTTCCAGGATTACCTAGAAAGCCTCTCCTGAGGCACAACCCCAGCCTTTATCCAAGGAGGCGTTGCGAGGAAGAGTGATGAAAAAAAACGTTCTGATTATCGGTGCCGGTGGCGTCGCTCAAGTGGTCGTGCATAAATGCGCGCAACACAATGATGTACTGGGCAGCATTCATATTGCTTCACGTACTATCGAAAAGTGCCAGGCGCTGGTCGACAGCGTGCGCGAAAAGAACAGTCTGAAAACGGCTGGTGAGCTGCAGGCCCATGCGTTGGATGCGCTTGATGTAGAAGCCACCAAAGCCTTGATTGCCAAGACTGAGTCGCAAATTGTCATCAACGTGGGCTCGGCTTTCGTCAATATGACGGTACTGCAGGCTTGCATCGAAACCGGTGCAGCCTATCTTGATACCGCCATCCATGAAGATCCGAACAAGATTTGCGAGACTCCTCCGTGGTACGCCAACTACGAGTGGAAGCGCCGCGAACTCTGTGCCGCAAACAAGATCACCGCCATTCTCGGCATTGGTTTTGATCCGGGCGTGGTCAACGCTTACGCTAGTGTCGCGGTCAATGAGTACTTCGACAGCGTAGATGAGATCGACATCATCGACATCAATGCCGGTAGCCACGGCAAGTACTTCGCCACCAACTTTGACCCGGAAATCAATTTCCGCGAGTTTACCGGCGAAGTTTGGTCATGGCAGAACAGCCAGTGGACCAGTAATAAGATGTTTGAGGTCAAGCGCACTGACGACCTGCCCGTGGTGGGCACGCAGACCAGTTACATGACCGGGCATGATGAAGTGCATTCGCTGTCGCAGAACCTGAACGTACCCAATGTGCGCTTCTGGATGGGCTTTGGTGAGCACTACATCAATGTGTTCACCGTGTTGAACAATCTGGGCCTGCTCTCCGAGCAGCCAGTGACCACCGCTGAAGGGTTGGAAGTGGTGCCGCTCAAGGTAGTCAAAGCCGTATTGCCTGATCCGTCATCCTTGGCCCCCAACTACAGCGGCAAGACCTGTATTGGTGATCTGGTTAAAGGCAAGAAAGACGGCAAGGACAAAGAAGTGTTTATCTACAACGTGGCGGATCATGCCGAGGCCTATGCCGAAGTGGGCAGTCAGGGTATTTCCTATACGGCGGGTGTGCCGCCGGTGGCTGCTGCCATCCTGATCGCCAATGGCGCCTGGGATGTAGAGAAAATGGTCAACGTTGAAGAGCTGGACGCCAAGCCCTTTATTAACTTGTTGAACGAGATGGGGTTACCGACCCGGATCAAGGACGAGCAGGGTGACCGTGAGCTGAGTTTCTAAACACGGCGCCAGTCTAAAAAAGGCCAGCTGAACAGCTGGCCTTTTTACGTCAAGGGACGGGTATTGTTTGCCCCCAGGGCGCTAACAGAACTTCCAGCAGGGTGCCGTCGGCATCCTTGGCAAAGCCGACCAGCTCGTCTTCCCGCCCGGCATCTTCAGACACCGCAGGTGTCTGTACTACGCGCTCACCCGCATCGTCGATAGTATCGATAAAGGCTTCTGGCGAGGCCGTGGCTATTTCCAGTTTTACGGGGTTGTCGGTGTAGTTGCGCACTGAACCGTTGGTCCAATTCATCAGCACCAACGCCGACCCGCCATAACCCTGCAGGATGTACTCGTTGTACTGGCCGGGAATCGGCAGAAAGAGCGACACCTTGAAGCCTAGCGTGTCGGCGTAGAAGGCCTTGGCGGCGGCGAGGTCGCTGACGCCGATACCGAAGGCGCCAAAGTAGGACTCGGTGGCTGCGGCGTCACCGACGATCTCGATCAGGTTATTGTCCACGTCGCGGCCAAAGCCGACCACCGCATTGCCCAGCGCAGGGCCTTGATCCACTGGCTCAACCAAAATCACGCCGCCAGCATCGCGGATATCCTGCGCAAACGTCGTTGGGTCTTTTGCGTAGAACACCAGTTTGCCCGGATTCTGTCGGTAGTTGCGAGTCGCCCCGTCGGTAAAGCCCATGAGAATGACCTGCGAGCCACGACCATCGGCAGATTCAAGCACCACTTCTTCGCGGTTATCGCGAGTGCGACGTTCAACCTCGCGCATGCCCAAGCCCTCTGTATAGAAGGCCAAGGCTGTATCCAGATTGCTGACGCCGATGGCGGCGCCGCTCAGGTAGGCGCGAATCGACTGGCGAATCTCCAGCAAAGTGCCGTCGGCGTCAGACGCATAGCCCACTAGGGCTTTGTTCAAGTCGGCCTCCGCAGAGGGTGCAGGCTCCTGAGTCACAGTTTGCCCTGAGGCAGTAATGGCGTCGCTCAGACGTTCAGGCTGCGCGGCGGCCAGCTCCAGTTTTACCGGGTTATCGGTGTAATTACGCGGCGTGGCGTTGGTCCAGTGCATCAGCACCAGCGCCGAACCACCGGGAACCGGCGAAGTCAGGATGTACTCGTCATATTGGCCGGGTATCTGCAGAAACTGGCTTTCTTCGAACCCCAGCGTGTCGACGTAAAAATCGCGTGCTGTATCAAGGTCAGAAACCCCAATGCCAAAGGCGCTGAAGTAGGAATCTTTAGCGTCGTCGCTGCCGGTAATCTCAATCAAGTTGTTGTCTTGATCGCGCCCGAAGCCAACCACAATACCGCCAACGCTGGCTTGCGGTGCTGGCGGCACGGTAATGCGCCCGCCGGCCAGTGCAAAGCGCGTGGCAAAGGCGGCGGGGTCTTTGGCGTAAAACACCAGCTTGCCCGGGCTCTGCTGGGTATTGCGTCCCACACCGTCGGTGTAACTCATCAACACTACGTACGAACCGCGCTTGTCGGCGGATTCCAGTGCTACCTCAATGCGGTCATCGCGCGTGACACGTTCCACCTCGCGCATGCCCAAACCCTCGGTATAGATCTTGAGTGCAGCATCCAGATCAGCAACCCCGACGGCGGCAGCGCGCAGATAAAGGCTGTTTTCACGCTGGTCGGCGGCAGGGGGCGGCGGAGCCGTCTCATTATTTGAATCACTGCCGCCGCCGCTGCTTAAGCAACCAGACAGCAACAGTGCGAGCAGACCAAGGCTTAACCCTGAGCGGCGGCGGGTAACTGATTTCATGCTGATACCTTTTTTGTTGTTAGGGTCGCTGCGGTAGACAGCGTATTCACCAATCAATAATGAATGAATGTTCGTTCACATTGCAAGCCCGCGCGTAGTTAGGCTTTGCAGCAATCTCGATCTGTAGCCTATAGGTGGCCCTGCTGGTTGGTCTCGCTGCAAGGGGATGGGGTATGATCCGGCAACGCCATTTTCGGCAAATCGGTCAGCAAAGGTAGTAGCGTCATGACGTCCCCATTGTCTGCAGTTCCCATGTCCGAGCGCTTGTCGGGTGTGGCTGATATTGAATGTGTAACCCCTGATTTGAACGGTATCCCGCGCGGCAAGGTGATGACCGTTGAAGGCTTCCTTAGTGACCGCCGCCTGCAATTGGCGCGAGGGGTTCTGCTGCAATGCATCATGGGCGGTTACCCCGAAGCCGAGTTTTATGGCTATGACGATGGTGATTTGGTGCTGCATCCGGACGCCGATCAGGTACACGTTTTACCTTGGCTGGATCAGTCGCGCGCGCTGGCCATTTGCGAAGCGGTGGAGTTGGATGGACAGCTGTCCGGGCTGTCGACTCGCGCGCTGCTGCGCAAAATAGTTAATCAGTACGCCGAGCGCGGCTGGACGCCCGTGGTGGCGACCGAGCTGGAGTTCTTTCTGTTCGAGCCCAATCGTGACGACACACAGGCGTTTCAGCCGCCTATCGGGCTAGACGGCCGCCGCGAGGTGGGAGCCGGCGCCTTTAGCGTCAGCACCAGCAATGGCCTGAAGCCCTTCTTCGATGAGATTAGCGCCGGTATGGCCGCGCTGGGTATTCCGCGCGACACCTTTATGCACGAGATGGGTGTTAGTCAGTTCGAGATCAATTTTGTGCACGGTGATCCGGTGTTGATCGCCGATCAGACCTTCCTGTTTAAGCACATGCTGCACGAGGTGGCGCTCAAGCATGGGCTGATCGCCGTGTGCATGGCCAAACCCTTGGCTCGTGTGCCGGGCTGCTCCATGCATATTCACCAGAGCATCGTTGATCAGCGCAGCGGGCAGAACATTTTTACCGATGCAGACACGCAAGCGCCGACTGCGGCTTTTAACCACTTCATTGGGGGCCTGCAGCACTGCATGGCTGAGCTAACGTTGTTGATGGCGCCCTACGTCAACTCCTATCAGCGTTTTTGCCATGCCTACGCCTCACCAAATAATCTGTGCTGGTCGCACGACAATCGCGCCGCTGGTCTGCGCATGCCAGCCAGTGAGCCCGTTGCACGTCGAGTAGAGAACCGCTTGCCTGGTGCTGATGCCAACCCCTATCTCGCTGTTGCTGCTTCCCTGGCTGCCGGCCTTTACGGTATGGACCACCGCTGTGAGCCTAGCGCCCCGGCGCAGGGCGAGTTCAATGCGCCGGATGAGCTGGTTCTGCCCAGCACCCTGCACGAGGCGATCAACCGCCTGGATCGCAGCGAGGTCGCCCGCGTGTTGTTCGGCGCCGAATTTATCAACGGCTATCTCGCCACCAAGCGTATGGAGCTGGAAAGCTTTATGGACGAGATCACGCCCTGGGAAAGGCGGTTTTTGGGTAGCCAGGTATAACCGGCCTTTAGCTATGACCTGCGACTGGCTTTGTCGCAGCGCTATGCCAGACTGCCACTGCTTTCACCGCTGATCAGGAACCACCATGCAGGACGCCGATACGCTCACCCCCGGATTGATGATCATCCACGGCAACCGCCTGGAAACCCTGCGTGAGCTGGTGGTGGACTGGATGCGTATGCATCCGCTCGGTCCCTTGGAAAACGAAGTGATACTGGTACAGAGCAACGGGATTGCCCAGTGGCTGCAGATGGCGCTGGCGGCCGATCCGGATGACGGCGGCAGCGGCATTGCCGCCGCGCTTGATGTGCAGTTGCCCGCGCGCTTTTTATGGGACAGCTACCGGGGTGTGCTTGGCCGCGATGCCGTGCCGGAGCAGTCACCGCTCGACAAACAGCCGCTGCTCTGGCGGTTGATGCGGCTGTTGCCTGAGCTGCTGGAGCAAACGGCCTTTGCGCCGCTCAAACGCTTCCTGGCGGATGACAGTGATTGTCGTAAACGTTATCAACTTGCCGAGCGCCTGGCCGATCTGTTTGACCAATATCAGGTTTACCGTGCCGACTGGCTGAATGATTGGGCTGCGGGAGAGGACCGCATCGGTCTCGCGCGCGAAGGTTACCGTCCGCTGGAAGCCGAGGAGCTATGGCAGCCGGCTCTGTGGCGGGCGGTGCTGGCCGATGTGGGCATTGAGCGGTTGAGCGATAGCCGTGCTGGTATTCATCCGCGTTTTGTTGAGCGCATGCTGAGCAGCGAGCAACGCCCGGCTGGCCTGCCGCGTCGGGTCATCGTCTTTGGTATCTCTTCGCTGCCGGCCCAGATGCTGGAAGCGCTGGCGGTGATTGGCCGGTTTTCACAGGTGCTACTCGGTGTTCTCAACCCCTGCCAATTCCATTGGGGTGACATAGTTGCCGACCAAGATTTGCTGCGGCATCAGTACCGTCGGCAGCAACGCCGCCCTGGCTCGCCTGTGCAACTGGATGAAAACACCTTGCATCAACATGCGCATCCGTTGCTGGCGGCATGGGGCAAACAGGGCCGCGATTACATCAATTTGCTTGATCAGCATGATGAGCGCGCTGCCTACGAGACGCGCTTTGCCGCTATTAACGGCGGCCGCGTAGACCTGTTTGATGAGCCGCAGAGCAACCATCTGTTGGCGCAACTGCAAAGCGATATTCTTGAGCTAAGGCCGCTAAGTGAAACCCGCGATCAGTGGCCGGCGCTGGATATCGAGCACGATTATTCGCTGCGCTTTCACATTGCCCACAGCCCGCAGCGCGAAGTGGAAATTCTGCACGACCAATTACTCGATGCATTTGCCAGCGATCCAGAACTGAAACCACGCGACATCATTGTGATGGTGCCGGACGTGAATACCTACGCGCCGCACATCCAGGCGGTGTTCGGCCAATACAGTGCCGACGATCCGCGTGCCATTCCTTATACCCTGGCTGATCAAGGTCAGCGTGGGCAGGAGCCGCTGCTGATTGCTCTGGAGCATCTGTTGCGCCTGCCAGACAGCCGCCTGCCAGTGAGTGAAGTGTTTGATTTGCTGGACGTACCCGCACTGCGCAATCGCTTTGATCTGGATGAGCTTGAGTTGCCCACGCTACACCGCTGGATTGAAGGCGCCGGTGTGCGCTGGGGGCTGGATCAGCAACGGCGTGAAGCGCTCGGGCTACCCGCCGGCCTGGAAGCCAACAGCTGGCGCTTTGGCCTGCGGCGCATGCTTTTGGGCTACGCCGGAGGCGGTACAACCTCCTGGCAGGGCATAGAACCCTATGACGAAGTGGGCGGGCTGGACGCTGCCTTGATCGGCCCGCTCAGCCAGTTGCTGCAACGGCTGGATGAACACGAACAGCAGCTACGCCAGCCAGCCGCGCCGGTTGTTTGGGGCGAGCGTCTACGCCAGCTGTTGGACGACTTTTTTAACGCCGAAACCGAACGCGATCAGCTACTGCTGGCGCAGCTGCAAGAGAGCCTGGCCAGTTGGCTGGAGCTTTGCGAGGCCGTTGCGCTGGATACGCCCTTGCCGCTAAATGTGGTCGCGGAAGCGTGGCTGGACGGTGTTGGCCAGTCGCAACTAAGCCAACGTTTTCTCGCCGGCTCGGTTAACGTCTGCACCCTGATGCCGATGCGCGCGATCCCGTTCAAGCGTATCTGTCTGCTTGGTATGAATGACGGCGATTATCCTCGCGCGCAGCCGCCGCTGGACTTTGACCTGATGGGGCGTGATTACCGCCCCGGAGACCGCTCGCGCCGCGAGGATGACCGGTACCTGCTGTTGGAAGCGCTACTCTCCGCCCGCGACGGCCTCTATATAAGCTGGGTGGGCCGCAGCATTCGGGATAATAGCGAACGGCCGCCTTCGGTGCTGGTCGCGCAGCTGCGCGATCATTTAAAGGCCGGCTGGCGATTGGCCAATGACGATGATCTGCTCGCAGCACTCACTATCGAGCATCCATTGCAGCCTTTCAGTCGTCGCTATTTTGATGCTGCCTCGCCGCTGTTCAGTTACGCCAGCGAGTGGCGCGCACTGCACGATAGCGCGCGGGCGCAGGAAGATAACGTAGCGCTACCGTCGCTGGCGCTTGAGGCGCCCATCGAGCTGGTATCGCTACAACGTTTTCTGCGTCATCCAGTGGAGCACTTTTTTAACACTCGTCTTAAGGTCTGGCTGCAAGAGCAGGACGCCAGCGCAGAAGACGATGAGCCCTTCGCGCTGGATGGTCTGCAGCAGCACCAGCTCAGTCAGTGGCTGCTGGAACGGGTACAGCAAGCACCGCTGGACGCCGACTGGCAGGCGCTGCTCACGCAAGAGGCTGCGCGATTGCAGCAACGCGGCGAGCTGCCACTTGCCGGCTTTGGTGAGTTGGCTCGTGAACAGCTATTGAGCCCATTACAGGATCAACTTGAGCGTTATCGCCAGCAGGCGCTGCTCTGGGATCGTGTGCTGCCAAATCCGTTGGCCCTAGAGGCCAGTGCACCGGGTATAGCAGTCGTCAGTTGGTTGGCCGGCGTTCGCGAATCCACCGAGGTGCCTGGTTTGCTGCGGCTGCAGATGCTGACCGGTAAAGCGCTGGACGGCAAAGGCAAGAACAAGACGCCGCGCTGGCGCAAACTGTTGAATGAGCTGAGCCTGCACCTGCTGGCCGCCGCCAGTGGCCATCGCCTGACGACCTGTTTGATCTGCGCTGATGCCAGCATACACATGCTGCCGTTGGAGCAGTCACGTGCGGTGGCCATTCTGCGCGATTGGTTGTTGGGTTGGTTAGAAGGCTTACGGCGGCCGTTGCCTGTCGCGGTGGAAACGGCGTTTGCCTATCTGCTTGAGCAAGACGAAAGCAAGCAAATGGACAAGGCTCGTGCCTGTTACGAGGGCTCGGCTTACGCACTTGGCGAGCGCGACAAAAGTGTCGCGCTGCAGCGCAGCTACCCGGCTTTTGCCAGCTTGGTCGCTGACGAAGAGTTTGCCGGCTGGGCCGAGGCGCTGTATCAACCGCTGCTGCGAGGGCTGGATGACGGCTGGCTGGAATTCAGCGTAGTCGGGGAGCAAGCACAATGAGTGTAGACCCTACGCCACTGGCCTTGCGTTGCCCGCTGCGCGGCAGCCGCTTGATTGAGGCGAGCGCCGGCACCGGTAAAACGTTCACCATCTCTGCACTTTACCTGCGCTTGGTACTCGGTCACGGGGATGAACATACCGCTTTTGGCCGCGAGCTTTTGCCGCCAGATATTTTGGTAGTGACCTTTACCGACGCGGCCACCCAAGAGCTGCGCGATCGGATCCGCGCGCGGCTGGTTGAGGCAGCGCAGGCGTTTCGTGACGAGTTGTCCGCCCCTGATCCGATCCTGACCCAGCTGGTTGCGGAAACGGCGCCAGAACAGCGACCCAGCTGCGCGCGCAAGTTGGATATCGCCGCGCAGTGGATGGATCAGGCGGCGGTCTCGACCATTCACAGCTGGTGTCAGCGCATGTTGCGTGAGCACGCCTTTGACAGCGGCAGCCTGTTTACCCAAACCCTGGAAACCGATCAGCGAGAGTTGCTGGCCGAAGTCGCCCGTGATTATTGGCGGCTGCACTGCTATCACCTGCACGGCGCGGCATTGGGCTGGGTGAATCGCTACTGGCAGCAGCCTGATGTGGTGCTCGGCAAAGCACGGATTCTGCTGGATCAACATCTGCCGGAAGCAGCACAGGCGCTGCAGGAGTTGATCGAAACCGGTTTGCAGCAGGCCGCTCAGGAGTTGGCGGCATTAAAGGCTCCTTGGTTGAATTGGTTGGATGAGCTGGAACCGCTGCTGGAAAAGGCGCGCGAAGCCAAGGCGTTTAACGGTACAAAAATGAACCGAGGTCATACTGCGGGCTGGTTCGAAAAATTGCGCACTTGGGCTGCCGATGACGAACAGCTCGCGCTGGACATCGGCAAGGGTTTTGAGCGTTTGACGCCGGATGGCCTTGCGGAAATATGGAAAACCGGTTCGTCGCCACAACACCCTGCGCTGGACGCCATGGTGGACTTGAAAAAGGCGCTGGACGCTATCCGTGGACCAGAACAGGCGGCCCTTCGGCATGCGGCAGCCTGGATCAAACATCGCTTCGAGGCAGAAAAGCGCCGCCGCGCGCAGATGGGCTTTGACGATATGCTTACCCGGCTGGATGCAGCGTTACAGGGCGATAACGGTGAGCGGCTGGCGCAGGTGATTCGTCAGCAATTCCCGGTCGCTTTGATTGATGAGTTTCAGGATACCGACCCTTTGCAGTACCGCATCTTTGATCGTATTTATCGCGTTGAAGAAAACGATCAGGACACCGCGTTGTTGTTGATCGGTGACCCCAAGCAGGCGATTTATGCCTTCCGCGGTGCTGATATTTTCACCTACCTGGGCGCGCGCGCCGCGACGCAAGGACGGCACGAAAACCTGGATACCAACTTCCGCTCCAGCGACGCAATGGTGGCGGCGGTTAACCGTGTTTTCGCGCATGCTGAAACGCAGTTTCCGCGCGCGGCTTTCTTGTTTCAGCGCGATGCAGACAACCCGCTGCCGTTTCTGCCGGTCAAAGCGCGTGGACGCAAAGAGGTCTGGACTGTCGAGGGCCAACCGGCTGCAGCGATGACAGCATGGTATCTGCCCAGCGAGGAGCCGGTGAGTGCTGAGGTGTATCGTCGGCAGATGGCCGAGCGCTGCGCTACCGCCATGACTGAACTGCTGTTGGCCGGAAAACGCGGCGATGCCGGCTTCTTGCATCCCGAAAAAGGCTTGCAGGTGGTGCGGCCGGCGGACATGGCCGTGTTAGTGCGCACCGGGCGCGAAGCCCAGGCTATCCGGCAAGCCTTGGCAGCACGCGGCGTGCGCAGCGTCTACCTGTCGGATAAAGATTCGGTGTTGAATACCCAGGAAGCGCAGGATTTATTGCGCTGGCTGCGGGCCTGCGCCGAGCCAGGTAATGATCGGTTACTGCGCGCCGCTCTGGCCAGCAGCACGCTGGGGCTCGGCTGGGCCGATATGGAGCGGCTAAACCAGGATGAGCGGCTGTGGGAACAGCGCGTCGACCAGTTCCGCGACTATCGCCGTCGCTGGCAGCGCCAAGGCGTGCTGCCGATGTTGCATCGTTTGCTGCACGATTTTCAGTTGCCGGCTCACTTGCTGCAACAACCTGACGGCGAGCGCAGTCTGACCAACCTATTGCATTTGGCCGAGTTGCTGCAGCGCGCAGCACGCGAGCTGGACGGTGAACAGGCATTGATTCGCCACCTGAGCGAGCTGATCCAACAGGCTGGCGAGGGCGCCGGTGAAGATCAAGTGCTGCGGCTGGAAAGTGATGCCGAACTGGTCAAGGTAGTCACCATCCACAAGTCCAAAGGCTTGGAGTATCCGTTGGTATTCCTGCCGTTCATTAGCCACAGCCGTCCGGCGAAGAAAGGCGAGCCCGTGCGGGTGCACGATGGTGTGCGCTCTCGGCTGGAGTTAGAGCCTGATGACGAGACGGTGCGCCAGGCCGACCAAGAGCGCCTCGGCGAAGATCTACGACTGCTTTATGTGGCACTGACCCGCGCGCGCCATGCTTGTTGGCTGGGGTTGGCGGACTTGAAGAGTGGTCAGAATAAACAGTCTGTGCTGCACCGCAGCGCGGTGGCTTATTTGTTGGCGGGCGGTGCGCCACTACCCAGCAGTGAATCCCTAGTCACCTGGCTGCAGGCCTGGCAGCCGGACGGGCAGGTAGTATCCGTGGTGCCGGCACCGGAAACACAATTACAGCGTTATCAGCCGCTGCATTCGGAAAGTTTAGAACTCAGTGCGCGTATGCCAGGGCATGCGCGATTTGCTTCCTGGTGGATTGGTTCTTACAGCGCTCTCACTATCGGCGCCGATCAGCCCAGCTTGGCCGCCGATACGGCGCTGGCCGAACGTATGACCGACGACGAGCGCAGCTCACGCTTTGTACCGTTGCGTACCGGCGAGCCAGCCAGTATTCATCGTTTTCCACGTGGCCCGCAGCCCGGCACCTTTATTCACAGTCTGCTGGAATTGGCTGCGGCCGAAGGTTTTGCTGCGTTGGCTGAGTCTACGCGTGCACTTGAATTGCTATATCCACGTTGTCAGCGCCGTGGTTGGGGCGACTGGGCGCCGTGTCTGGCTGATTGGCTGAGCACCTTGCTGAGCCGCCCCGGTCTGGTGCCGGGCTCCTCGTTGGCGTTGGCGGACTTGCAGCCAGGTGCCTATCAGAGCGAGATGGAATTTATGTTCAGCGCATCACGGGTGGATGTGCAGCAGATCGATAAGCTGGTCTGCGCCCACACGCTGGAAGGAATGAGCCGGCCAGCGCTGCAGCGTGATCGACTGAATGGGCTGTTCAAAGGTTTTATCGACTTGGTTTTTGAGCATCAGGGCTGCTATTACGTGGTGGATTACAAATCTAACTGGCTGGGGCAGGGTGCCGAGGATTACACCGAAGAGACCATGCGCCGGGTGATGGCGGAACACCGCTACGATTTGCAATACGTGTTTTATATTCTGGCATTGCACCGGCAGCTGCGCGCGCGGCTGCCGGATTATGACTATGAGCAGCATATTGGCGGCGCGCTTTACTGGTTTGTGCGCGGTGTTGAGTCAACCGCTGGCGGCCTTTGGCAGGACCGTCCGCCGCGTGTATTGATTGAGGCGCTGGACCGAATGTTTGCCGGCCAGCCGGATATGGAGGTCAGCGCATGATCGGCGATCAGTTGGACCTGCTCGGAGATGCTTCCAGCAGTGAACCATTTGTTAGCAGCGCATCGTTTGGCCGCCCTTTGGCCGACAGCCAGACGCTACTGCCCCTGCTGCAAGAGTGGCAGGCCAATGGCTGGCTGCGCGCGCTGGATATGGCCTTTGCCGGCTTTTTGTTGGAGCAGGCACCGGATACGTCCGCGAGTGTATTGTTAGCGGCTGCGCTGGTCAGTCATCAGCTGGGACATGGTCACGTGTGCCTGGATTTGCCCGCCACCCTGCTAGCACCAGACTACGCGCTGTCGTTGCCACCGGAAGGTGACACTGAAGGCAGTAGCCTTTTTCCCTCGCAGCTGTTGGCGGGTTTGAGTTTTGAGCAGTGGCAGCAGCAACTGGCGCAGAGCCGCGTGGTGGACACTTCAGAAACAGCGCGGCAGGGTAGTCGGCCACTGGTTTTGATTGGCCAGCGGCTTTACTTGCGGCGTTACTGGCAATACGAGCGGCAGGTGGTTGAAGGCCTGCGCGCGCGCTTGCAGCCGGTGCCGACACCGGACGACCTGCCAGCACGGTTGCAGGCGTTGTTTGCCGACAGCCAACAGCACCCGGACTGGCAGCGGATTGCCTGCGCGCTGGCGGCACGTGGCCGTTTTAGCATCATTACTGGCGGCCCCGGTACCGGCAAAACCACCACGGTGGTGCGCTTGCTGGCGCTGCTGCAAACGCCAGCCATTGAGCGCGGCCAGCCGCTGCGTATTCGGCTGGCTGCGCCGACTGGCAAGGCTGCGGCGCGCTTGACCGAGTCCATTGGCAAACAGGTTGGCGCGCTGCCGGTCGATCAAGCCGTTAAGGACGAAATCCCCAAAGAGGTCGGCACCCTGCACCGGCTATTAGGTAGTCTGCCGAACAGTCGCCACTTCCGACATCATGCGGGCAACCCGTTGGCGCTGGATGTGCTGGTGGTAGACGAAGCCTCGATGATTGATCTGGAAATGATGGCCAAGGTGCTCGAGGCCTTGCCGCCGGGTGCGCGGCTGATCATGCTCGGCGACAAGGACCAGTTGGCCTCGGTAGAGGCGGGCGCCGTGTTGGGCGACTTGTGCCGCGACGCGGACGCCGGTTTTTACAGCGAGCAGACCCGCGACTGGCTGGAACAGGTCAGCGGACAGTCCTTGGCGGGGGCACAACTGCAAACCGGCGACGAGCAGCAACACGCGCTGGCGCAACAGACAGCTATGCTGCGACATTCCCATCGCTTTGGTGCCGACAGCGGCATTGGCGAGCTGGCGCGCGCGGTTAATCGCTGCGCGGCTGAGCGCGCGCGGGAACTGCTCAGCCGGGGTGGTTTCAATGATATTCGCAGTCAGCGGTTGGCAAGCCCGAATGATGCCGGCTTTGCTGCGCTGGCGCTGGGTAGTGATACCGGATTGCCGGGCTACGCCGCTTACCTACAGGTGCTGAACGAGGAGCGCCCGGCAGCCTCCACGGCGGCCGCAGATCCGCTCTGGCAGGAATGGTCTAGCGCCGTTCTTAAAACATTTGATCGTTTTCAATTGCTCTGTGCGGTCAGGCGCGGCGACTGGGGTGTGGAGGCGGTCAATCAGCGGGTGGCTGCGCTCTTGCAGCGGCGCGGACTGCTGCGCAGTGAGCAGCTCTGGTATGAAGGTCGTCCGGTTTTGGTGACGCGTAACGATTACAGCCTTGGCTTGATGAACGGCGACATCGGCATCGCCCTGAGAATTCGTGAGCCGGCTTTGGTGCCGGGGCAGGCGGAGTCCGAAGCATTGCGGGTGGCGTTCGCGCGCAACGATGGCAGCGGCAGCATTCGTTTTGTACTGCCCAGTCGTTTGCCGGAGGTCGAAACGGTATTTGCGATGACGGTGCACAAAAGCCAGGGTTCGGAGTTTGAGCATGCGGCACTGGTGTTGCCGGAGGCGCGTAACCCGGTGTTGACCAAGGAGCTGGTCTACACCGCCATTACCCGTGCGAGCCAGCATTTCACCTTGCTGGAAAGCCGCCCCGGGGTATTTGAGGCAGCGGTGCAAACGCCGGTAAGGCGGATCAGTGGGCTAGATTTGACGCCTGCGGCGGACTGATTTTATTGGTCAGCTCGCAGACCGTTTATTACATGCCGTCCATTACATGCCGTTCATAAAGTCAGCAGGAGGGCTGCGATGCTTCTCATGCAGGTCGCGCATGGCATTGGCGTAATCCAGCAGCAACTGCAGCGACCACTCTGCGCGGGCGCGGATGCGTTGATCATCTTCACCAGTGACGGTCTCGCCCATCACCGACTCTACATGGCGCACAATCAGGTGGTCCGGCAGATAGCACAGACGGCAGTTCTTGTAACTCGATGAGCGCATTTCGGCGATCGGATAAGCGCCGCCCTGTCCGCTGGACACCCCTACCAGCAGCGCTGGCTTGTGCGCCAACTCGCGACGTCCGGCGTAGAGAAACAGGTTTTTCAGTGCCGGGCAGGCCATGCCGTTCCATTCTGGCGTGATTACCACCACCGCCTGCGCCGCGCGCAGCTTGTCGGCAAAGCCTGGCCAGGGGTTGTTGGTCGACTCAGCTGGCCAGAGCGGCAGCGGCTCGGCCGCCAGGTCGATGATGTCGGTTTCGACGTTAAGCTGCTGTAGGCGTTGCGCAAGATACTGCGCAACTCGCCCGCTTTGGCTGTCACTACGATTGGAACCGGCAATCAGGGTAATACGCATACTCATGAAGATACCTCTGTCTGTTGGGTTGCCGGCTTCTTGACGCGTGCCGGTTTACGTACCAACGGCCAGAATAGCTCTTGCTGCCAGCTTGCAGGGCGAATGTTTTCGATGCCGAACTCGGTTGGGCGGCGGCGGGTGATCTTGGCGGTGCCGAACAGCACATCCCAGAAGAACAGCAGGTTGCCGAAGTTGCCCTTGTAGTTGGTTACGCCGTCTTCGGCGTTCAGGCCGTGATGCGCTGAATGGGTTGATGGGGTTGAAATAGTGCGCTCGACAATCCACATCAGCGGTCGGAGGGCTTTGATCTTATACAACTTGGCATCCCAGGGCACACTGCTGTGGGCACCGAAAATGACGCTCAATTTGATGATCAGGTAAACGAAATACACGTGCGCTAGGCCCATATAGATCAGCATGCCGGACAGCCAGATACCGGGCATCAACAGGTAGTAAAAACTGTTGTTGCGATAGACGATGCGGATGCTCATGTACTTGGCTGAGTGATGTGCGCGGTGCAGGTCGTAAAGCCATGGCACGCGATGCGCCAGACGGTGCCACCAATATTGGGTCATGTCATCCAGCAGCAGGAACAGGGCAAAACCGGCGATCCAGGGAATGCCCGCTAGACTGTCTTTCCACTCTGGCAAAAACAGGCTCATCAAGTACGCAGAGGCGAAGGTAATCGCGGGTACGGTTACGCCCAGCAGCAGGGTAGAGCCGATGGTTTCGAGCAGTGCGTCGCGTCGTTCGCCCTTCGGTTGAAAGAAGCGACCAAGGATCATCTCGAGCAGAATGAAGCCAAAGAAAATACCGGCTACAACTACCGTGGGGTTCAAATTTGTTATTGTTGTTTCCATGCTAACCTCGTTAAGCATTGGGTTTAAGTCAGGACATAACAATGAGAAACCAAATCGGATTGGCCCAACATGCGCAGTGAGGACAAAAATGACGTTGAAGTGGTCAAAACGCCAATTCAGCGCTATCATCATGGCCCGCTTGGTAAGGTGCTGCAGCGCTTTCTGCAGGAGCGAGGAGGCCGGCAGGACTTTGACCTGATCGCGCTGGAACAGTTGTGGCAGCGTGCTGCCCAACATGATCCGGCAATCGGTCTGCACCTTTTTCCATTCTTCACCCGGCAAGATTGGCACGTACTTTCATGCCTAGGTTTTTTTGCGGCAGATGCCGCTCAGTCGCTGGCCAGTTGGGAGCGCTATCAAGTGCTGGCATCCTCGCTGGATTCGATTCGCGGCGTGCACGCCGACGGGATCGCGGGAGTGGCCATGAAAGTTGACGCATCGGCTGACCTGGAGCGGTATATGGTCGAGCACTACATGACCATGGCGACGACGCAGGTCTCCGCTGCATTGGGTACTCAACTGGTGCCTGTTCGAGTATGTCTGCGGCATCCGCGCCCGCGCTACTGGGAGGCATACCGGCCTTTGCTGGGCGAGTATCTGGAATTTTCAGCAGAGGAAAATCAGCTGTGGTTCAGTTGCGAGGATCTGGCGCTGCCGAATCCGGGATCCAATGAGGGCATGTTCGAGGTGGTTTGCTGCGAGCTGGACCGTCGTTTGGTACAGCACAAGCGTCAGGGCGGCATGGCCGGTAGGGTCGCTGAACAGGTGCGTGCGGGCATGCTGGAGGGAGTTCAGGTGACTCTTGAGGATGTCGCCGAGCAATTGCATCTCACGGCCCGCACCTTGCGCCGTCGCCTGCAGGAGCAAGATCTCAACTTCCGGCAGCTCCTGGATCAGGTGCGTGCCGAACTCGATCAATATCTGACCTTGCAGGGGCTCAGTCGTGCACTGGTAGCCGAACGTTTGGGCTACAGCGATACGGCGGCCTATTTGCACGCGCGCAAACGTTGGGTGTTGGACGTCTAGGTTAGCTCGCCGGTTTCCCGCGCCGCGGTTACCAGCGCTTTAAACAATCGCCGCTGCCGGTGCATAAATAGCAAAAATTCCGGATGCCACTGTACGCCAATAACGAAGCGCCGCCCGGGTGCTTCAATGGCTTGGGTGATGTTGTCGAGATCGCGCGCGCTGATTACCAGGCCTTCACCTACCTGATCAATTGCCTGATTGTGCAGACTATTGATCTTGCCACGTTCGAGGCCTAGAAGGCGTGCCAGATGGCTGTCGGTCTCCAGGCAGAGAGTCTTCAGTGGCAGAAGGGTGCGACGGTTGGAGGTGAGTTTGCGGCGTGACTTGAGGTCCTGGAACAGGTTGCCGCCACAGCGCACGTTGAGCAATTGCGCGCCGCGGCAGATACCTAACAGTGGTAGCTCGCGGGCCAGAGCATCGTCGATGATGGCGGATTCCAGCGTATCGCGAGCGGAGTCATACTTAGGCTTCACCTCGGGCTCGGCGGCGTAGAGCACTGGATCGATGTCATGTCCGCCAGTAACGACGACGCCTTGGTATTGCTGCGATTTTTGTTCGTCGCCGGGACGCAGTTGCAAGGGTTCGCCGCCGTAATAACGAATCGCTTGAGCCACCAAAAATCGCGGACCGACAGCGCCCTTGCTTGGGCCGGTAATGGCAATAACGGGTTTGCTCATGAGACGTCGGGCAGCCAGTTTTGGATGAGGCGGTCGGGCCAGCTGTCCAGCAGGCGCCCTATGCCTTGACTCAAATAAGCTTGATAGGCGCTGCAGCAACCTTGCAGTCGGCCTTGATCATTGGCGAGCTTTTCTACTTCAAGCCAATCGTTCCAAGCGGGTGTGAGATCCCAGCCGGGTTGATCGATCAGGCAGTCGGGCAATCTGTAATGAAAGGTTGGGCGCGCTTTGATTAGCTCGTCTTGGGTGTATTTCAGCACCCGTGGTTCGTCCAGATGGCGAAATAGTGGCAGCATGTCTAACGCCCGGTTCCGGGTCGGGTTGTGCAGCAGGTAATCATCAATCAGCGTTGGCAGATCGGGCCAATAGTCAGGCGCGGTTACTTTGCGCACATAGGCTCCGGGGAAGGGGTCCACGTAGGTAGTAACGCGGCGGGCGAAGTTGATGCTGGCGCGCTGATTGATCCAGTCGTAAAGGCACAAAAAGGCTTTCAGATAAGCTGTCAGGGTGCGCGCATCAGTAGCCGGCACCTCCGGGTTGAACTGCATGCCGAAGGCGTTGGTTAATCGGTCGGCGGTGCCCTTGGCGCCGGATTCGCGCAGTAGTGCGATGAGCTCGTTGATCACGCCTAACCGATCCAGCGGCAGCGGCGGACTGACTAGCTCGTAAGGCACCAGCGTTTCAGCTACCCACATGATGGCATCTTCTGCAGAGCTGATCAGATCCGCAGAAGTAGATGCTTGCGGTCGTTCGGCGCGGCCCATTTTCTTCAACAGACTGGAATCCAGCTCAACGATCCAGTCGCCGGCAGGATCACCCTTTAGGCTGCGCTCATAGCGACTGGTCTTTTCGATACTGCAGCCACAATGTTCGGCCACCAGCGTCGCTAGCTGATCAAGATCCAGGCCGTTCATTTCCAGCTCCACACCGACTCTGCGCATCGCGCCATCGGCGGTTTTGGTCAGCGGGGGCAGGGTCAGCGCAGGCGGCTCGGGCTGCATAGGAAGGGTTCTCTGCTTCGGTGGTTATTGGCTTTAGCCTAACATGCACTCCTTTACCCTGCTAAGACAGCGACAGCTGCAAGCGTGACCAGTTGGTGTAGAATCCAGACAATAATCTTTCACCCTTGCGTGTTTACCCTTTTTTGACAGGTAGCTTATGAGCAAATTGTCCGAATTTCGTGCGGCTGAGCGTCAGCTAGCCGATCAGTTGGCGCAGTTGGAGAACTTGAAGCAGGATGCTGGCTTAAAGGAAGAGATTGCCTTCAACGATGAGTTGAAGGCATTGATCAAGGAATACGGTTTCAGTGCCAAACAAGTGCTGCAGATTATTGAATCGCAGCCGCGCTGAGATGCTTCAGCAGACCGAATTGGAGTCGCATGAAGGATAAATCCAAGGATGGCACTCGTCCCACCGAGGCCCCAGGCAAGCGGGCCTTGATGGAAGCAGCGGTGCGTCTGGCCGCCAGCAGCCGCTGCATCACTAGCCTTGGGCTGCGTGAGTTGGCTCGCGAAGCAGGCCTTAACCCCAATACCTTTTATCGTCACTTTCGTAACATGGAAGATTTGGGTTTGCAGCTGCTGCGTGAGGGCAATGAGCGCCTGCGCGGTCCGCTGCGTGCCTTACGCTCCAATGCTGCGCAGGAGAGTATGGCCGACAGCGCGATTGAACCTTCGCGGGAAGAGATGCAGCGCGGTCGTCGGGTTTCTCAGCAGACCGTAAAACTTTACTTCGATTATATGTTGGAGCATCGCGACACTGTGGTGATCGCGATCCGCGAGCTGCATGGCCCCTCCGAACTGCTGCGCGCCGAACTGCGCAAGCAAATGGATGGCTTTGCTGATGATATGACGGCGGATATTCTGGCGCTGGGGCTGGCGCCAGCCGGGATTTGCCCTGCGCGCATCCAGCAAATAGCCACCTTGCTCAGTCGTAACACGTTCTATTTAGCGCTGGATTACATCGCTGAGCCGGAGCGCCGTGAGGCGATTCTCGAGTTAGCCCAAGAGCAAATCAGTATGTTGTTTGCCGGGGCTTATCTGCTCGATGAAGTAGCCAGGAAAAGAGCGCCATAACCGGTCAAATTCGGCGAATTTACTGTGCCGAAGCTTCCCCGTGATTTCCCTAATGGCGTTCTAATGGCTATCATGTGGTCAGCATTACATTAAAAAAAGCTGCACAGTGTCATCAACCGCCTGGCGGTAAACGCTGCTATGCCAACATCCGCTTTAAGTATCATTGGCCTTTTTGGGGCTGTCACTTTCTGCAGTTGCTTCGCTTTTGCGGGACGACTCGCACTCTATTTGCGGTTTTTTTTAACCGCTTCACTTGCACATCGGAGCACTTCAAATGGCGATAGAACCATTGAATGATCACGACCCCTTAAAGGAGCAGGCCAATCATGATGGCATTCCTGCTCCTAGCGGCGAATCAAACCTGATCGACACGGATTACGTCATCGGCCAAGACAACATTTCTGGCAACTTCTTCTTCAACCTGGATATTCACGGCAAGGTTTTCACCATCTCTTCGCTTGCGGTAGTGCTCTTCGTAGTGCTGACGCTGGCGCTGCAGAGCGAGGTGGCACCGCTGTTTTCCGCTTTACGCGATTGGCTCACCGGGAACCTGGCTTGGTTCTTTATTGGTGCTGCCAATATCTTCGTGCTGCTGTGTTTGTTCTTGATCGTCTCACCGCTTGGCAAAGTGCGTCTCGGCGGTATGGACGCAAAGCCTGATTACAATTACCTCGGCTGGTTTTCAATGCTGTTCGCCGCGGGTATGGGTATCGGCTTGATGTTCTACGGCGTATCCGAGCCGATGTCCCACTTCTCATCATCGCTGGGCGGTGTGACTGTGGGTGCAGATGGTTTGCGCACGGATTGGGCGCCATTGAGTGGGGCGGTCGGTGACACTGAAGCCGCGGCGCGTCTCGGCATGGCGGCAACGATTTTCCATTGGGGCCTGCACCCTTGGGCAATCTACGCGGTCGTTGCTCTGGCACTGGCGCTGTTTTCCTTTAACAAAGGCTTACCGCTGACCATTCGTTCAATCTTCTATCCGATCCTCGGGGAACGGATCTGGGGATGGCCGGGCCACATCATCGACATTCTGGCGGTACTGGCCACGCTGTTTGGTCTGGCTACCTCGCTGGGTTTTGGAGCGGAGCAGGCTACAGCCGGACTGCATTACCTATTCGGCTTTAGTACTGGCAACGTGACCAAAGTGTTGCTGATTACCGGGATTACCGGTTTGGCGTTGCTGTCGGTCATCGCGGGCCTGGACAAGGGCGTCAAGCGGCTGTCCGAGATCAACATGGTGCTGGCGATCCTGCTGCTGGGGTTTGTTATCGTGGTTGGCCCAACCCTCGCGATTGCAACCGGCTTCTTCGATAACCTGGCGGCCTACGTCAGCAATCTGCCCGCGCTGGCCAACCCGGTTGGGCGTGAGGATGCCAACTTCACCCAGGGCTGGACTGCGTTTTACTGGGCCTGGTGGATCAGTTGGTCACCTTTCGTCGGCATGTTTATCGCGCGCGTCAGCCGTGGCCGTACCGTACGTGAATTCCTGATCGCCGTGCTGCTGGTACCTTCGCTGGTATCGGTTTTATGGATGACCGCGTTTGGCGGCACCGCCATTGGCCAATTCGTGACTGACGGCTTTACCGGCGTGCAGGATGCAGCGTTGGAGCTCAAGTTGTTCGCTATGCTGGGCGAGCTGCCGTTGACTGAAATCACCTCCTTTATCGGCATCGTGCTGGTGATAGTGTTCTTCGTTACCTCGTCCGATTCCGGCTCACTGGTCATCGACACCATTACCGCTGGCGGCAAGGTCAACGCGCCAGTACCACAGCGCGTGTTCTGGGTGATCAGTGAGGGCGTAGTGGCTATAGCGCTGTTGCTGGGCGGCGGTCTTACTGCGCTGCAGGCGATGTCGGTATCAACCGGTCTGCCGTTCACCATAGTGCTGCTGGTGGGTTGTATTTCCATCATCAAGGGCTTGATGAGCGAACCGCGAAGATAGTTTTGCTTTGCGCGGTATCTGAGAAGCCGGGCCCTTGTGGCCCGGCTTTTTTGTGGGCGTTTTTGGCGCTGGGCGACAGTCATTCGGCCAGATAACTGGCCTTTAGGTGAATCCCAGTGAGACGCCCGATCCTCTACAAGGCCCGTAAATTCGGCCTTGGTACTCCTTTTCCAGACATTTTCCCCGGTGGGGTTGACTTGGGTTTTGCTTGGCGAATACTATTTGTCCGGACAACATGATAACCGAACAAATCAAATAACAAGCAGGAGTCACCCAATGAGCGTTAGACAAATTGGCGAGCAACGTTACCGTGGGCAGATAGGCCGCTATTTCGAGGAATTCGAAATCGGCGATATTTATGAGCACCGTCCCGGTCGCACCCTCACGGATACCGACAATATCCAGTTCTCGCTGATGACCATGAATTACCACCCAATGCACTGTGACGCTGCATTTGCCGAGAAGAGCGAGTTTGGCAAGCTGCTGGTCAACAGTGGCCTGAGTCTGGCGGTGGTGCTGGGCATGACTGTTCCGGATGTCAGCGGCAAGGCGATTGCCAATCTGGGCTGGAACGATATCAAGCTGACAGCGCCGGTTTTTTCCGGTGATACCATCTATGCCGAGTCCGAGATTCTCGGCAAGCGCGAATCAAAATCCCGCCCCAACCAGGGCATCGTGACAGTGAAAACCCTGGGCAAGAAAGCTGACGGAACCGTCTTCATGTCCTTTGAGCGCAATGTGCTCATTCAAAAGCGTGAAGGCAGTCAGGATGACGCAGCGAATTATTAATCGCTGGATTAGCGGGTAGCCGGTGTAACGCCGGCCCCGGACAGTTCCAAATAACTGAAACACCGCACCTCAACAATAACAATCCGAGGAGAGTTTCATGATGAAGCCCAAAGGCTTTATAGCCGCCGCTATTGCGTCTTGCGCACTGGCAACAAGTGCCATGATCCATGCCGACGAGTTGGTCCTCCCCAACGAAGTCTCTACTACGCATTGGAAAACCCGCTACATGAACGAGTTTGCCGAGAAGGTCGCTGAGCGTACCGACGGCGCTGTTGATGTGAAGGTCTTTCCTGCCGGCCAGTTGTATACCGATCAGGATGCGCTGGCAGCGCTGGGTACCGGGGCTGTTCACATGGTCTGGCCGGTGTCGGTCAGGGTCGAAACCATTGAGCCGCGCGCCGGTGCAATCAACCTGCCGTTTGCGCTCAGTGACGAGCAGATGAACAACCAGTGCTACGCACAGGGCATCACCAAGCTGATGTCGTCTTATGTTGAGCCGCGCAATCTGAAAATCCTGGGTTTGCTGCGCGCAGCTGACCTGTTCTTTATTTTCCGGGATCGCGAAGTAACCAAACTTGAAGACATCAAGGGCGCGAAAATTCGTGTAATTGGCGGGCGCGTGTTCCTGGAAACCATCAAGAGTCTGGATGCCAGCCCGGTTTCCATGCCTGCCTCGGAAATGAGCAGCGCACTGGGTCAGGGAGCGATTGACGGCGTTTTTACTTCTGCCGGCGGCTGGGCTGAAATGATTGGCATGAGCGGCAAGTACGCCTGGCATGTGCCGAATTTCTCGCTCACGACCTACGCGGTGGTAGTGGATAACGGCTGGTACACCTCACTGCCGCAGAACCAGCAGGATGCGATTTCCGAATCGATCGACGAGATTGTCGCCAAGCAGTGGAAAGAGGTGGTGGTTGAGGATCAGAAGCTGATCGACCACATGGTAGAGCAGGGTGCGGTGTTCCATACCGCGTCGGCAGAGGAGAGCGAGCGCTGGAAGGAGTTGTCGCAGGACAACATCAAGCTGTTCTCCGACAAGTATCCGGATGTGCTGCCGAAGATGCAGGCGCTGGAGAGGAGCTGCTTCGATGGCACCTGATTATAGCGACTCATCCGTGCCGGGCTCGGATGCTGCAATCAGGCCGGCAAGCCGCAAGGGCCTTTGGGCGCGCTTCGAAAGCAACATTTTGCTTAATGTGGCAACCATGATGTTTGTCGGTTCATGTCTGGTAATGCTGTTTGAAGGGGGCTCACGAGCCTTCTTCAACAGCAGTTCATTCTGGGCCGAGGAGAGTGTGCGTTACCTGATGGTCTGGGCGTTCTTTCTCACGCTGGGTGTCAGCGGTCGTGCCGGTCATCACATCCGCACCGACCTGCTGGTCGAGCGCTTGGGGCCGCGCTTGCAGCGCTGCGCGAACATCTTCTCGAGTGTGGCGGGTATTGGCTTTAGCGTGCTGCTGTTCTGCGCATCGATCCCACAGCTGATGCGCTATCACAGCATGGGCATGATGACCGAGTCGAACCTGGATCTACCGCTCTGGCTGCTGTTCATGGTTATGCCGATTGGCGCCGTGCTGCTCTCGACCTACTACATCCGTTGCCTGGTCAAGGCCATTCGCGGCGAGAACCCTTTTGCCAGTGGGCATGAACCCAACGGCTCCCAACTCTAGGAGAGGCAAAGCAGATGTTGATAATTCTTGCTCTGCTGACAATGATCCTTTTCCTCGCCATCGGCACGCACGCCGCTGTGGCAATGGGATTGGTGACAACGGGGTTAATTCTGGTCATCTCCGGAATACCCATCAGTGTAGTCGCGCAGACGGCGTTCAAGTCGGTGAACAGCTACCCGCTGATGGCGATTCCGATGTTTGTGCTGGCCGGCAACCTGATGATGAAAGGCAATATTGCCGAGTTGTTGATTCAACTGGTTGGCAGTGTAGTCCGCGCGGTAAAAGGCGGTCTGGCGCTGACGGCGATGATCGCCAGTGTATTTTTTGCCGCAGTCTCGGGTTCCAGTGTTGGTTCTGCCGCTGCCATTGGCGCATCGACAGTAGATGGTCTGCGTAGGGAGAATTACCCGCCGCGCTTCTCTGCCGCAGTGGTCGCGGTAGGTGGCACTCTGGGTCTGATGATTCCGCCTTCGCTGGGCTTTATTCTGATCGGCTCGATTGTCGGTCTGCCCGTAGACAAGTTGTTTATTGCTGGTGTTATCCCGGGAATCATGGAAGCCGTGTTGTTGATGATTGCCGTGGTGTTTTTCGCGCGCAAAAACAATTACGGCGCAGTTACTCAAAAGGCGGATTGGACCACCTTTACCCGCAAGTTGCCGGGCGCCAGTGCAGCACTGCTGATGCCGGTGCTGATTCTTGGCAGCATCTATACCGGCTATCTGACACCAACCGAGGTTTCAGCCTTTGCGGCAGTTTACGCGGTGATTCTCTGCCTGCTGGTCTATCGCAGCGTTTCGCTGGGCGGTGTTTGGGGTGTTGCACGGGATTCGCTGCTGCAGACCACCATGATCTTCGCGGTGGTGATGGGCGGCAGTCTGGTTGGCTTTGTGCTGGCGCGAATGGGCGTTTCTGCAGCGCTCGTCAGTTTTATCAGCGAGCAGAATATAAGTGCTTGGCAGTTTCTGATTATCGTGAACCTGCTATTGCTCGCGCTGGGCATGTTTCTCGATGGCGTTGCGATGATAGTGCTGACCGCACCGATCCTGTTTCCGGTGGCAACCGCGCTCGGTATCAACCCCATTCACTTCGCGGTGATCATGGTCGCCAACGTCGAGATCGCCACTCTGACGCCCCCTATCGGTCTGAATCTGTTTGTGATGAGCGGTATCTCGAAGCTACCTGTGCATGAGGTTGCCCGTGGGGTGTTGCCTTTCTATCTGGTGAGGCTGGTTGGTTTGGCGCTTATCACTTTCATTCCCGTTATTTCTCTTGCGCTTGTGCTCTAAGGGATATTGCCATGAAAACTGAAAATATTATTGACCAAGAAGATCCGACAATAGCAGCGATATTGGCCGAATTTGCGGAGGGTTTTACTTACGAGGCTATTCCGCAGCAAACACGTGAACGTGCGAAACACCTGATTCTTGATGCTATAGGTATCGCTTTTGCCTCAACGCAGTATGACTTCGCACATCGTGCCTTGAGCGCCAGTCGTGAACTGGGCTGCGGGCAAAGTGATGTGATTGGTGGCACCGAGAAGCTGCAACTGCGCGACGCCATATTGCACAACGGTCTGTTGGTGCACGGTCTGGATTTTGACGATACCCACGCCCGCGGCGTGATTCACGCCACTGCCAGTTGCCTGCCAACGGCGCTGGCCGTAGCTGCGCATAACGGCGTCAGTGGCCAGCAACTGTTGAGTGCCTATGTGCTTGGCATGGAAGTCGCTACCCGCCTGGCATCGGTTGCGAAAGGCGAGTTTCACCAGGCCGGCTTTCACCCTACGGGATTGATCGGCGCTTTCTCCAGCGCGCTGATTGCCGGCAAATTACAGGGCCAGAATGCGGCCCAGCTGGATATGGCACAGGGTATTGCGCTGAGCATGGCGTCTGGCGCGCTGGAGTTTCTGCAGGACGGCGCCTGGACCAAGCGTTTGCATCCCGGTTGGGCAGGGGTGGCTGGCGTTACCGCAGCAACCTATGCCAGACACGGCTTCCTTGGCCCCAAGGCGACCTATGAAGGGCGGTTTGGCCTTTATAAAAGCCACCTGGGGCTGCGCGCCGCGAACTGCGAGCTGGCGCTGGCAACCGACGGTTTGGGCAGTGTCTGGGAGGTTGAGCAGGTAGCGGTCAAGCCTTTGCCTGCCTGCCACTTTACCCACGCCTGCGCCGACTCGGCGATTGCGCTGCACGACGCCGGCGGTATTCAGCTGGACGAGATAAAACTGATCCGCGCGCTGATTCCCGCCGAGGTGGTTGGCATCGTTTGCGAGCCGGTTGCCAACAAGCGGCGCCCGCAAAACAGTTACGACGCCCAGTTCAGCATTCCCTACGCGGTTGCCAGCGGCTTGCTGCGCGGCCGCTTCGGGCTGGTTGAACAGGAAGCCGAAGCACTGAATGAAGCGGCGGTGCTGCAGCTGGCGGACAAGGTGAATTATGAGATTGATCCGGATTCGGGCTTCCCCCGTCACTACTCCGGTGAAGTGGTGGTAGTGATGAATGACGGTCGCGAGTTACGCCATCGCGAGGCGATCAACCGCGGCGCCGCAGACCGGCCGCTGAGCAATGCCGACATCGTCGAGAAATTCCGCGAGAACGCCCGTGTCGCGCTATCGCCCAGCCGCACCGATGAGATTTTCCACGCTGTCATGAACCTGGACACAGGCATGACTGCCCTCGAATTTTCCCGAGCCCTCGCCGCTCGCGGCTAATCAAGCAGAGAGAGACTTTACATGAACGATCAAGCAGAAAAGCTGGAACAGGAAACCATGATGCTGGATGCGCTGGACCGCTTCCTGGAAACGCAGGTCAAGCTGCATGTGCATCAGCTGGAGCACGACGACGAGTACCCACATGAAATTGTGGAAATGATGAAAGAGCTGGGTCTGTTCGGCTGCATCATCGATGAAGAGTACGGTGGGCTGGGCATGTCTACCTCGACCTATGCCAAGGTGGTTGATCGGATTTCAACTACCTGGATGTCGCTGTCGGGGATTATCAACTCGCACCTGATCATGGCCTCGGCGATTCAACGCCACGGTACGCCAGAGCAGAAGGCGCATTACCTGCCCAAGTTCGCCACTGGCGAGCTGCGCGGCGCCATTGGCCTGACCGAGCCAGACGCCGGGACTGACCTGCAAGCGATCCGCACGGTGGCCAAGCGCGAGGGTGATCATTACGTGGTCAACGGCAGCAAGACCTGGATCACGAACAGCCTGTACGGCGATTGTGTCGCGCTGCTGGTGAAAACCGATCCCACTGCCAATCCGCGGCATGCCGGCATGAGCTGGCTGATCGCAGAGAAGGGGCCGGGCTTCAAGGTTGCCCGCAAGCTGGAGAAACTCGGCTACCGCGGTATTGATACCTGCGAGCTGGTGTTTGAAAACTACAAAGTGCCGGCCGAGCGTCTGATAGGCGGTGTGGAAGGCGTAGGTTTGAAACAGGTGTTGTCTGGTCTGGAGCTGGGTCGTATCAACGTCGCCGCGCGCGGTGTCGGTGTGGCACGCGCCGCGCTGGAAGAGGCGACCGCCTATGCACAGAACCGCAAAACCTTTGGCAAGCCGATCTGTGAACACCAGGCCATCCAGCTGATGCTAGGTGAAATGGCGACGCGGGTAGAAGCCTCGCGGTTGCTGGTGGAATCCGCCGCCCGTGCCTATGACAAGGGCGAGCGCTGTGACATGGAAGCCGGCATGGCCAAGTACTTTGCCACCGAATCGGCGGTCACTAACTCGATGGATGCCATGCGTATCCACGGCGGTTATGGTTACTCGAAGGAGTACAACGTCGAGCGGTTGTACCGCGACGCGCCGCTACTCACCATCGGTGAGGGTACCAACGAGATGCAGCGCATCATCATCGCCAAGCAACTGATCCAGAGGAACCCGGCATGAGTCTTCCGTTAGCAGGTGTACGAATTATTTCCGTTGAGCAGTATGGCGCTGGCCCCTTTGGTACCCAGCATCTGGCCGACCTGGGCGCGGAAGTGATAAAGGTCGAGAACCCTAACGACGGCGGTGATGTTGGCCGTGGTGTTGGCCCCTACTTCTTTGAAGAGGGCGACAGCCACTTCTACCAGTCGTTTAACCGCAACAAGCGCAGCATCACGCTGGACCTGAAAAAGCCTGAGGGAAAGGCCATCTTGCACAGTCTGGTCGCGACTGCAGACGCGGTATTCGACAACCTGCGTGGCGACTTGCCGGTCAAGCTGGGTCTGACCTACGCCGATCTGAAAGAGCACAACTCGAAAATCGTCTGCGCACATCTTTCGGCCTATGGCCGCGAGGGTGAGCGTAAGGCGTGGCCGGGTTACGATTATCTGATGCAGGCTGAAGCGGGTTATCTCTCTGTAACCGGCGAGCCAGGCGGCCCGCCAGCGCGTTTCGGGATTTCGATCATCGACATGATGACCGGCACCACTGCTGCGCTGGCGCTGGTTTCCGCGGTGGTCGGAGCACGTGCGTCGGGGGTTGGTAGGGATGTTGATGTGAGCCTGTATGATGTCGCGATGCACAACCTGAATTACCTGGGCACCTGGTATCTCAACGAGGGTGTGGTTACCTCGCGCACACCGCGCTCGGGCCATCCATCGCTGACACCCAGCCAGTTGTATCGCACCCAGGATGGCTGGATGTTCATCATGTGCAACAAGGAAAAGTTCTGGGGCGTGCTGGCCAACCTGATTGACAAACCAGAGTGGGCGACTGATCCGCGTTACTGCGATTTCAAGGCCCGGCTGGCCAACCGTGATCAACTGACGGAAGAGCTGGACAGTATTCTCATGCAGGCGACGACCGAACAATGGATGACCAGGTTCGCTGGCAAGGTGCCCGCCGCACCGGTGAATGACATTGGCCAGGCGCTGGATAACCAGTTCGCCATCAACAACGGCTCGATTGTGGATGTGACGCACCCGGTGCGTGGCTCCATCAAAACGCTCGCATGCCCCATCCGCTGTCCCGGCGAGCAATTGCCGTTACAGCCAGCCCCGCGTCTGGGTGCCGATACGGATGAGGTGCTGCGCAGCCTTAACAATGACGACGAGTGGATAGCATCCCTCACCAGGAGCAATGTGATATGAACCAGGGACTGCCTCCCTCTTTGAGCGGTGGACAACCCCGCTACCTCGTGCTGGCGCAAGCCTTGATGGATGACATCAAGAACGGACGTTACGCGGTTGGCGAGTTGTTGCCGACCGAGCACGAGTTGTGTCAGCACTTCAGCGTTAGCCGGCACACGGTGAGAGAGGCAATCCGCAAACTTTGTGAAATCGGTTTGCTCAGCCGTCAGCAGGGTGTTGGCACGCGGGTCAAGGCAGACCAAATCACATCGCGCTACGTACAGTCGAGCGAAGGCTTGTCCGACTTGCAGCAATACGTGCGCGATGTGCGGCTGGATATCAATCAGGTGCAGGATATCGCGGTTGATGCCGAGCTGGCGGAGCTGCTTGAGTCCAAGCCGGGTCAGGAATGGTTGCAGGTCGATGGACTGCGTTACATGGAAGGCGATATCGACCCCATCGCGCTGACCACGGTCTACATCGCCCGCGCTTACCGCGGCATTGCCGATGAGCTGGATGGCAAGCTGGCGATCTACTCGCTGATCGAACGCAAGTACGGCGTGCAGTTTGTCGAGGTGCGTCAGTCGCTCAGCGCAGTAACCATCGGCGAGGCTGAAGCCAAGGTCCTGCACGTGCCTGCAGGTTCTCCGGGGCTGCGGATAGTGCGCAAGTACACCACCGGCAACAACGACCTGCTGGAAGTGGCGATCAACCTGCATCCGGGTGAACGTTTCAGCTACTCCACCACTCAGCGGCTCAAATGGCAGGGCGAAGACCTGTGAAATTTGCCGTCGCGCCCTTGGCTATCACGCTGTCCATCCAGGCACTGGTCTCGATGGCAAGCCTGACTGCACCGGTGTTGGCGCCGCTTGCGGCCGAGGATATCGGCGGTAGTGCTGCGCATATCGGCTATTTTGTCGCGCTTATTTACCTCGGCGCCATGTTGTCGAGTGTGGTCAGTGGTGGTCTGGTGTCACGTTTTGGCGCGATTCGCGTCAGTCAGGTAGCGCTGTTGCTCTGCGCTGCCGGTCTTGCCAGTTGCACGCTCGCCGGTTTGGCCGGGTTGCTGTGCAGTGCCTTGCTGATCGGCTTTGGCTACGGCCCGGTAACGCCGGCGAGCTCGCATATTCTGGCCAGCAGCACGCCGTCGCACCTGATGGGCCTGATGTTTTCAATCAAGCAAACCGGTGTGCCTGTTGGCGGCGCTTTGGCTGGCGCGGTAGTGCCGATTATCGCCACCGGCTATGACTGGCAAGCAGCAGCGTTGGCAGTAGCGGTTGCCTGCGTGGTCATGGCACTGATAACCCAGTTGAAAAGGGATGAGCTGGAGACCGAGCGCGTGACGTCCACCGCTTCTCCGGCCGGATTGCTGGATCCCTTTCGGCTGATTTTTGCGCACAAGGCGTTGCGCGATCTGGCGTTGTGTTCGTTCTTCTTCGGCGCTATTCAGCTTTGCCTGACGACCTATCTGGTGACATACCTGACCGATGGCTACGGCGCGACCCTGGTGTTGGCGGGCATGATTCTGGCAGCGTCTCAGGCGGCCGGCATTATCGGCCGCATACTTTGGGGATACATGGCCGATCGCTGGATATCGCCGCGTGCGCTGCTGGGTATTCTGGCGCTGAGCATGGCGGCGTGTTCGTTGCTGGTTGCCAGCCTCAGTGAGCACTGGCCGGTGTTTGTAATTACCCTGATCTGCATCGCCTTTGGTGCAACTGCAATTGGCTGGAACGGTGTTTATCTGGCCGAGGTGGCGCGCCTGGCTCCGCCCGGCAAGGCGGGCACCATCACTGGCGGTACCCTGTTCTTTACCTACTTCGGCGTGGTCATCGGGCCTCCCACTTTCGCGGTGGTCAGTCACGCCACCGATTCGCTGGCAACCGGCTTTATGTTGTTTGGCGTGGTCTTGCTGCTGACTGGCATATCGCTGGTCATTCCCAGAGGAAAACCCCTTACCCGAGAGCGGTGACCCAAGGTCAAAAACCGCTACACAAAAGTCCGAGTTACGCCTGAAAAACACATAAAACAAGATTTTGAGGAGAACATCATGGCAGCACGATCCTATTTATTTGTCCCCGGCGACCGACCGGAGCGCTTTGATAAAGCCTGCAACTCGGGTGCTGATGTCGTGGTACTTGACCTTGAAGATGCCGTCACCCCGGAGCGCAAGGCGCTTGCCCGCGACGCCATTGCGCAGTGGCTGCAAGACGGCGGCAAAGCCTGTGTGCGACTAAATGGTACCGACACCGAATGGTACGAGCAGGATTGCAGCCTGCTGAGCCAGCCCGGTATCACCCTGGTAGCGCTGCCCAAGGCTGAACGCGCTGAGCAGATCACTGATCTGGCGTCGCGCTTGCTGGACGGCGTGCGAATTCTGCCGGTGGTGGAAACCGCTGCTGGCATCTGGAATGTGCTGGAAATCGCCCGCGCGCCCAAGGTGTCATGCCTGGCGTTTGGCTCGGTCGATTTTCAGCTGGATACCGGCATTGTCGGTGATGGCGAAGAGTTGCTTTACGCCCGATCGCAGCTGGTCATCGCCTCGGCGATCGCCCGTATTGGTGCGCCGGTGGATGGCGTGACCGTCGCGCTTGACGATCTCGACCAGTTGGCGGCCGATGTTGCCGGTGCGCGCAGCAAAGGCTTTGCCGGCAAGCTCTGTGTGCATCCGCGCCAGGTAAGTCCGATCAATCAGGGGTTTCTGCCCTCCGAGCAGGAAGTCGAATGGGCCCGGGCCGTGCTGCACGAGGTGGAGAGCCACAGCGGTGTTGGCGCCATCAGTCTCAAGGGCAAGTTGATCGACCTACCGGTGATTGATCGCGCGCGCAAACTGTTGGCGTCTGCCGCGCTAGCCCGTTAATACACTGATCCGCTCCCCCGCGGGGAAGGAGCCGCCTATAGCCAATACAGATTAGCGCTGCGATCCACTATTTAAACAGCCCCGTGCGTCTTTAAACGCGACTTTTAGTTGCGCGGGATTTGTTCGTCCTGAATTCAGGGCCACTAAATCCATTTGGAGAAAACAATGACAATAAATTCTCGCCATATCCTGGGTACATCACTGTTGCTCAGTCTGGTTTCGCCGCTGGCATCGGCCGCTTTTTTGGCTGACGGCAAAGGCAGTCTGGAACTGCGCAATCAGTATTTCAATCGTGATTTCCGCGACAGTACCGCTACTCAGTCCAAGCGTGAGGAATGGGGACAGGGTTTTATCCTGCGGCTTGAGTCCGGCTATACCGAAGGCACAGTAGGCTTTGGCCTGGATGCCATCGGCATGCTGGGTCTGAAACTCGATTCCAGCCCTGACCGTACCGGCACCGGCTTGCTGTCGCGTGATTCCAACAACCGAGCCGAGGATAACTATTCCAAGGCTGTGCCTACCTTCAAAGCGAAGCTGGGTGAAAGTGTGCTGCGCGTCGGTGGCCTGAGCCCGGTATTGCCCTTGCTGGCCTCCAACGCCAGCCGCCTGTTCCCACAGGTTTACGACGGCACGCAACTGGTCTCCAGCGACCTTGATTCCTTCACCTTTACACTGGGCCGGATTGGTGAGGTCAAGCAGCGTGATTCCAGCAATTTTGAAGAGCTGAGCGTCATGGGTATGGCGGGAGCTTACTCCACCGCAGCGCGCAGTGATCAGCTGTGGTACGGCAATATCGACTTCCACCCGCTGCCCAATTTGACCCTGAGTTACCATCTCAGCGAGCTGGAAGATATCTTCCGCCGTGACTTTATGGGCTTCAGATACAGCATGCCGCTGACGGTGGGCAAGATGTTTGCAGAGGCGCGCTACTTCGATGCGCGAGACAGCGGCAAGAGCCTCGCGGGCGAGATGGATAACCGCACCCTCAGTACCAACCTGGGTTACAGCATCAACGGTCACACCATCAGTGGCGGCTATCAGAAGGTCTCTGGCGATACCGCCTACACCTACATTGGCGGCAGCGATACCTATCTGTTCAGCGAGATGCAGGCCAGTACCTTTGCCCAGGCCAACGAGCGGGTGTATCACGCGCGTTACGACTACGACTTCGCCCAGCTAGGTGTACCGGGCTTGACCTTCCGTCTGCGTTACGTCAAAGGCGATGAGGTAGATCCAAGTCGTATCAATACCGCTCGTGCGGCCGATCTGCGTGCCAGCAACCGGGAGGGCAAGGAGTGGGAGCGCTCGACCGACATCATCTATGTGGTGCAGAAAGGCACCTTCAAGGATGTCTCCTTTCGCTGGCGCAATGCGACCAACCGCTCCAACTACGCCAACAGCGTTGATGAGAACCGGGTAATCGTCAGCTATGTTTTTAATTTCTAGACCGGGATGCGGGTGACCACGCCTGAATCAAATAGGGTGCTTTCTGGTCCACAGCAGAAACGGGATGCTTTCGGTAACCCGTTTCTGCTGTTTCCTGCAAGATAGTATTGGGGCCTTAGCCCTAACTGCTTTGCATTCAAAAGCTGCCAGCTCTCCAGTACTGCACTTTCTATCAAACCTTGTGCTTATTAGCTCCACAATCGACTAACTGGCACCTGCGGGCTGTAATGCGTGAGCGCCTGGGCTTGCAGTAACTCGGCGGTGGCGATGGCGTCGGTCAAAGCGTGATGCGCCTGGTATAGCGGTAGGTTGTAGCGCAGGCGGCTGTCGGCCAGACGGATCGACTGGTGGCGTTTACCGAACAGGCGTTGAAACCAGCTGGGTTCGCCGTCGCCGCGATGCAGGCGGGCTTCCAGCTCCATTGTGTCGATGACGGGGAATTGTAGCCCTTCACCCAGGTGCTGGCGGCAGGCTTGATCAAGAAAGCCTCGCTCGATGGCGCGGTAATGCACTACCACCAGTTTACCCGCGAGCGCTTCCAGTACGGTTTCGATCACACTGGCCACGCGCGGTGCCTGGTTGATGTCGGAGTGAGTAATGCGGTGGAAGGTAATGGACTCTTCGCTCAGCTCGCTGGTCGGTTTAACCACCTGATATAGCGCGTCACTACACCGAATGCGGTTTAACCGAAACGGCGCCAGCCCCAGGCTAACAATCGCATCGCGGCGTGAGTTCAGGCCGGTAGTCTCGATATCCAATGCGATCAGTGGCGCATCCTCCAAGGGGCAGTCAGCCGCCGGACAACCCGCTTGATAGAATGCCTGCAAGGCCGGATGCTGGGCTTGCCCGGCGAGTTGCGCCAGTTGCCTCGGCCAGTCTGGAGGTGCGCTGGCGGGCTGGGGTGCGCCGGGGTTAAAACGGATCATAACGGACGAGTCACGGCCAGGTGGGGATAGCGGAAGCGCAGAAACTTTTGCGCATTGCTTAACACCTGGAAGGCATCCTTTAGTGCTTGCCGCTCGGCGGGTGAGCTGTTTTCCGGTTCTACGTCGTTGTCGGGCTCTATCGATTCTTCGATGGCCAACGCCTGGTGTCGAATCCGCACCAGCGAGAGAAATTCCAACGCGTAGCGCAGCCGTTCCAGCGCATCGGGCGGCATCAGCTTGGTTGCGGAGATGGCATCCAGTCGCTCGAAGGAGTTCTGCGCGCGTGAGCCACAGGCCAGCGCGTGGACGCGGATCAGGTCGGTCAGCGGTGCGGTGCCGCGGCGCTTCAGGTTGATCACGTTTTTGTGTTCGCCATCTTTTTCCATTACAAAGGTGCGGAAGAAGCCTAATGGCGGTGTGCGGTTCAAGGCGTTGCGCGACAGGCTGCCGAGGAATGCTTCGTTGCGGCTGGCTTTCTCGGCAAGCAACTCCTGCAGTTCTTCGACCATCGCCGATTCGCCGTAGACGCTGTCGAGGTCAAAGAAGATGCAGCTGTTGAGCAAGGCCTCGGGCTTGGGATTCTCGATCCAATCAGTGAAGTACTTGCGCCATACCTTGAGTGGCTGGCGCCATTTTGGATTGGTCGCCATGATGCCGCCCTTGCAGTAGGTGTAACCGCAGGCGGCGAGACCGTCACTGACAAAGGTAGCCAGCTTGAAAAAGTAGTCGTCGTGCAGCTTGGGGTCGAAGCTGTCATCCAATACCAGCGCATTGTCCTGGTCGGTTACCACCAACTGCTCATCGCGGGCCATAGAACCCAGTGCCATAAAAGAGTAAGGCACCGGTGGCGGCCCGAACTGGTCTTCGGCCAGCTCTAGTAACCGTTGGCTAAAGCCCCTGCCAATGCCGGACATGGCGCTGCCGATCATGTGCGCGCTGGCTTCATCCCGCGCCATACGCACAAAGGTGGCCCGTACATCGGGTAGCAGACTTTGCAGCTCGGCCACTGATTGTTTGTTGTAGATGCTACTGACCAGATACAGGCTGCTCTGCGATTCATACTTGATGATGTCGCTGAGATTGATCAAGCCAATAGGCCGGCGCCGTTGTACTACCGGCAGGTGGTGAATGTTGTTGCGCAGCATGCTGAGCATGGCTTCAAACACGGTGTCGTCGCCCTGTACTGTGATGGGGTTGGGCGACATGATGTCGGCTACTGGAGTGTCCAGTGGCAACCCTTCTGCTAGTACACGGGTACGGAAGTCTCTATCGGTCATGATGCCGACCATGACCGCGTGCTGCTGCTCTGCTACTGGCACTCGCTCGGGGTCGGGCCAGGCCATATGTGGATCGACGACGACCAATGAGGAAACGCTCTGCTCGGTCATCACCCGCGCGGCTTGCTGCACTGTGGTGGTCAGCGGCACTGTGACCGGCAGGCGCGAGATCAACTTACGTACCTTGATCTTCATCAGTTCGCTGGCGCGGCCATTGTCGACAGCGGCCTTTAGGCGCGATTGGCCCTCGGCTTCGACAAAGTCGGCGAAGGTTTCGTGTTGTTCGCAGAGCTGATCGAACAGCACGCCGGGAATGTAATAGAGCAGGGTGTCTTCAATCGCGCGTGCCGGAAAGCGCACGCGATTGTGCCGCAGCAGCCCAAAGTGGCCAAAAACGCCGCCTTCGGTCAGGCGGTTGTAGAGGTCGCCGTTGCGCCGAAAAATATCCACCGCGCCGCTACGGACATAGTGCAGCTCGTGAATCTCTTGGTTGAACGTGAGAATCTCGGTACCGGCCTTGAAGTAAGCGATCTCGACCTGCCGGGCGACGTCATTGAGCACCTCTTCGGGCAGCTCGTCGAATGGCGGAAAGCGACTCAGGTGGTCGCGTATCTCGATCAGTTCAATCTGCATGCGGGTTTCAGCCTGGAGAGTATGGGGTCAGTGTAATGGCTATCGCCGCTTTGGTCAGGTTTGTGGCGGTGTTTGTGCCTGCAATAGGGCTAATTCACGACGTAGAAACTCACGAAATACCCGCACTCGCGCCGGTGCTTCTGCGCCCCCTAGACTGATTGCATACAGACTGCCGCGGCTGACGTGCCATTCAGGTAATACGGGCAGCAAAGCACCACTGGCAAGGCTGCGGGCAGCGACCAAATCTGGCAATGGCCCGATACCGGCACCCGCCAGCAACAGCCGCTGGGCGCTGGCGTAGTCGCTGGTGCGGATGCTCGGTTGCAGCAATAGTTCGGTGCTTCGGCCACGGCTGTGGGTCAACTGCAGGCCGGTGGCGCCTACCAGTTCCCGACAGGTGATGACGGAATGATCAGCTAATTGCTGTGGCGTTTGGGGGGCGTCGGTTTGGCGTAGGTAGCCGTGCCCAGCGTAGAGACTAATGGTGAAGCCGCTGAGGACCGAAGCGCGGTAATTCATGTTCGGCAGGTTGCCGGGGGTGGCGCGTAACGCCAAATCAATTCGATTGGCGGCCAAGTCCAGCGTGCTGTCGGTGAGTAACAGTTCGACGCTAATTTGCGGATGTAATTCGCGAAAATGCACCAGCATCGGCGGCAGTATGTCTATCCCGATATCCATAGGTGCGGTGATGCGCAGGTGCCCTTGTGGTACGGAGCCAGACTGACGTGCATCGTTGGTTGCCTCAGCCAGCAGCGACAGCGCATCACGTGTTTTCAGGTAAAACGCGGTGCCTTCTTCGGTGGCGCTGACTGCTCGTGACGTGCGGGCCAGTAGCGCGGCACCCAAACGTGATTCGAGGCGCGAGATGCGCCGGCTGACGCCGCCTTTAGTTTCTTGCAGCTGGCGCGCGGCCGCCGAAATGCTGCCAAACTCGATGACCGCGCAGAACGCTTGTAAGTCTTCCAGCGCGCCACCGAGGGTTTCTGATTCGTCAACCATGAGTTCCAATCCTGCAGTCTTATGCGTATTCGTAAACGATTATAGGATGTCTTCCAGCAACACAGACAACCTATTTTTCGGCAAATATGCCAGCGGAGAAACATCATGAGTAACCAGAACATCAATACTACTGTGACCCCGGGCCCAGCCTTTATCGCGCGCTTGGCACCGCTCGGTTACCCGCTGATTCGTATAACCGCGGGTCTGATGCTGATGCCGCATGGTGCGCAAAAGCTGTTCGGCTGGTTTGGCGGCTACGGTCTGCAGGGTACTGGCCAGTTCTTCGGTGAAACCCTGGGCATGCAGCCGGGTGTGCTGTTTGCGCTATTGGCTGGATCGGTGGAGTTTTTTGGTGGTCTGGCGCTGGTGCTTGGTTTGCTGACTCGTCCGGCTGCGTTGGCAGTCACCTTTATGTTGGGTGTCGCGTTAACGGTTCATACGGCCAACGGCTTTTTCTGGACCAGCGGCGGTGTTGAGTACCCCTTACTGTGGGCGCTAACAGCGTTCGGTATTTTCCTGCGCGGCGGTGATCGCTTCTCGCTGGATGCCCGCCTGCGTTTGCCTATCTAAAGTCGATTAACAACTGATAAGCGAGGAGTCGAACATGTCTACTCAACTTATGCCGACCGTCTTTCTGCCTCACGGCGCAGGTCCCTGCTTCTTTATGGAGTGGGAGCCTGCTGATACCTGGCAACGTATGGAGACCTGGTTGCGCGAGTTACTGCCAACACTGGGCGTTAAGCCCCGCGCGCTGCTGGTGATCTCTGCCCATTGGGAAGAGCCGGTTTTTACCCTGAACAGCCAGCCTGCTCCTGGACTGCTGTATGACTACTACGGGTTTCCTGCGCATACTTATCAGTTGCAATGGCCGGCGCCGGGAGCACCCGAGCTGGCAACTCAGGTGGCTGGATTGCTTGACGAAGTGGGTTTAGCGGTTGCCACCGATCATCAACGTGGGTTTGATCACGGCGTTTTCGTACCGCTTAAATTGGTCTGCCCCCAGGCTGATATTCCGGTACTGCAGCTATCGCTGCGGGCGGATATGGATGCCGCTGCACATATCGCTTTAGGTCAAGCCCTAGCACCGATGCGTGAACAGGGTGTACTGATTATCGGTAGTGGCATGAGCTTTCACAACATTTCGTTGATGCGCGCGAATTTGGCCAAATCTAACCCCACGGGGCAAGTATTCGATGAATGGCTGGCCGAGGTGGTGACCTTGCCTGAGGTTGAGCGCAACCAAGCTCTTACGGACTGGCAGCAGGCGCCCGGCGCACGCTTGGCGCACCCGGATGCCGAGCACCTGTTGCCGTTGCATGTGGTTGCTGGCGCGGCAGGTGTTGATGTTGGTGTCGTGGCTTTCCGCGAAGTGGTAATGGGGGTGCCCTTGGCGGGGTATGTGTTTAGTAGGCCGTAGGGTTCTGCGCTTTTTTAGCTCAATTCAACACTGCTGAGAAATGGACAGCATCTGTGCAAGCAATAAAACCGGGTAATGCTAAAACCCACTCTCGCGCATAAACACCGCCGCCATATAGGTAAGCCCTTCACCTAGCAGGCTACGCCGAGTGCCTTCAATTTGCAGGTCGCCGAGGCTTTCCTGTCCGGTGGCGGGCGCTGTGTCGAGTTGGATCAACACGTGGAATAGCGAGCTGCTGGGCGCCAGGTCACGACTGCCTTCGGTGGTGGGCAGTGGGCCGCCGAAACGAGCGGCCAGCATGGGGTGGGCAAGCCGGCTGGCGCGGGTGCTGCCGATGGCAATCACTTCGCCCATTACCGGGCTGGGCTGGCCGCGGCTATAGAAGCGAGCATCTGCGCCGAGGCGCAGGCGGTGCACTTCATCCTGCGGCACGTAGGCGTCAACCTGCCAGCTGCTGGGGTCGATCAGAATGCCGAGCGGCTCGCGACTGCCAACCCACTGACCGCGTTGCCACTCCGGGTTAACGTCTTGCCATTGCCCGGCGAAGGGCGCTTTCAGGCTGAGCCGAGCGACTTCGGATTGGGCGGAGATAATCTCTTCCTGCTCTACCTGTAGTCGTTGCTGGGTGGCGCTTTGTTGCAGCAGGCCGCTGGGGTCGGCCATCAGGCCGCTGAGGCGCGCCTGATAGCTGCGGATATTGGCTTCGTTGCTGCGCATCCGCGCCACTATGTCGGGTTCATCGAGTACCGCGAGATCGGTACCGGCAATGACGTCACCGCGCGGATGAATCTCGCGCAGCACGGCGGCGTAAGGGCTGAAAACCCTGAGTTGCTGTTCAGCGCGGGCAACGCCGTCGCCATGCACTTGAGTGTGCCAAGGCAGCGCCAATAACAGCAGGCCGCCGAACAGTGCGCCCCAGATGATAATTTTATGTTTGGCTGGCACTTGGCTGCGCGCTCCCCACCAATATTTGAGTTCTCGCCACACCGGCATGACGATAAACCAGGCGATCTCGACGATAAACAGAAAGATCCCCAGCGCCTTGAAGAACAGTAAATAAACGGCGATGGCGATACCTAGAAACAGCAGCAACCGATATAGCCAGGTCATGATGGCAAAGGCGACTAGCAACCGTCGTTGGCGTAGCGGGAAGGTTTCTGGCCAGTCTTCCTGCAGGCCCAATACGCTGCGGCGCAGAAATACACGCGCCAGCGCGGAGGAGCGTTCGTGCAGGTTGGGGAAGTCGAGCAGGTCGGAGAGGATGAAGTAGCCATCAAAACGCATAAAGGGGCTGGCGTTCAGTGCCAGTGAGAGTATCCAGCTGGTGGTGGCCAGATAGAGCAGGGCGTTGCGCAAGGTCCCGGGCTCGCACAGTGCCCAGCCAAGGGTGGCCAGGCCGGCCAGTGCCAGTTCTGTGGTGATGCCAGCGGCGGCGATGGCCAGGCGTTGGCGCGCGCTACGCAGTTTCCAGCTCTCGCCGGTGTCGGTGTAAAGCATGGGCCAGAGCACCACAAAGGCAATGCCCATGTGTGCGACGCGTAAGCCAAGCCGGGTGGCCACCAGCGCATGCCCCATCTCGTGCAGCGTTTTGGCAACGATCAGCGCCATCGCAAAGCTGACCAGCCCGGAAGCACTGAAAGAGTCCACCACGGCCCCGGTGAAGGTGTCCCACTGGTGCAGCACCATCAGCACGCCAAGCAGGCTGAGAGCGAATACTAGCCAGCCAGTCGCCGGATGAAACAGCCAGTCAAGGCTGGCGGCGAGGCGCTGCAATGGTTTTTGCGGACGCACCAGCGGCACGCGGAAAAACAGATAATGATGTAGCCACCAGCGCCACGTCAGCCACTGGTTACCTTCGCTTTTGCCCTGCATACGGCTGACCGCCGCGCTGTCGGGGCGCACCAGCTGGTGTTGTTCCAGGAACTGACGTAACCCCAAAATTTGCGCAGGCTCTGGGCGTAAACTGGTTTGTTCGCTGACCTGCTCACAGATTTGCCGGGGCGTTTGTTCCCAGCGCAGCAGGCATTCAAACTCCAGCCAGCCAATGCGGTAGAAGCGATTAACTACGGTGTCCTGGATAACCCAGGTGGGTTCGCCGCTGTTGCCTGGCGCCGCTTCACTGAGGCGCAAATCATTGCGCAGTGGCGGCGTAGGCAGATCGGCGGGGTCAATCACCAGCCGGTCCAGGCCCGCACGGCAGCCAGCGGCCGGCGCAGCAGGTAGTAGCCCAGCAGCACGCGCTGCCCGTACAGCTTGGCTGTGCCGTGTAGGCCCAACCGGGCATTGTCTGGCTCACCTTCGATGTTGGCTAGCAGACGATAGGACGACACACCCTCATCGCTGGGATGGGCTTGATAACTGGTCTCCAGTACTTTGCCGTGCAACGGGGTGAGTGGATAGGCGGTGAGGAATAGGGTCACCTCCGCACCGGCTTCCAACGCGATGGCATCGGCGACCGCCAGTTGAATGCGCATGGCTGGTTTCGCGGGGTCAGCGACCTGCAATATGCGCTCGCCGGTAGACACCGGTTTGCCGAGCCAATCGTTTGGATCGCTATACACCGCGATCCCAGCTTTGGGCGCGTGTACCTGAGTGCGCGCCAGTTGCGCTTTTACTGCGGCCAGCTCGGCGCGGCTTTGCTGTGCGCGGCCGTTGAGCAGGGTCAGCTCACCCTTGCTCTGCGTGCTGTCGAAGGCGCGTTGGCTGGCGGCTAGCAGTTCGGCATCGGCCACGGCCACGCCTTTGCTCAAGACGTCGGCGCGGTTACGCAGGGTGGTTTCATCCAGAGTGAACAACAGGCTCCCGGTTTCGACTGCCTGGTTTGGTCGTACATGCATTTGGCGGATCACGCCATCAATCGGCGAACTGATAATCTGCGCTTCGCGCGAGACTATTTCTGCTGGCGCCAGTACGGTCTGGCGTACCGGAATCAGCAGGATCAGTAACGCCAGTCCGAACACTAAAAGCAGCTTGCCTCGACTAGCATTCCAACGTGGCAACCGGCGTTTGCCCGCTAGAGCCTGCCAGCAGTAGCTCCAGGTTTGCCATAGGCTACCGAGCAACTCGGGCAAGGGCGCGGTGGGTGGTGCATCGAGCAAAAACAGAACCAAGCCCAGCCGGTTGCCGTCGCGGTCTTGCAGTGGAATACACCAGAGCCCGGCGGGCCACCATTCGGCCCAGCCGTCGGCGATGTCAGTCGGTGGTTCAAGTTCGGCGCGTGCCAGCCAGCATGGCTGATTGTCGGTCAGTTGCTGGTTTAGCCAGCGCCCGGCACGTTTCAGCCAGACCAGGTAGGGCGAGTCTTCGGCTGGCTTGGCCAGCCCCGACACGCAAAGCAGTTCAACCTGCTCGCCATGCAGGGCGAGCACCAGTGCTTGATGATACTGCAGCAATGAATAGGCATCGTTGGCCATGCTGAAGGCCAAGGCATTGAGGCTGTCTGCGGCTAATGCACGGTCGCGCAGTGCATTGATGCGCAGCAGTAGTTGCGGGCTTGGCAAACGTTCAGTCATGGATTTCCGGGAAGGTGGCAATACCGCTCATGCCGGCGATTAGCTCAGGGTGTTCGGCGTCCAGCTGAGCTTCCAGCTCAACCGTTTGGGCGACGGCATCAACCCGTGAGTTGATGGCGCTAATATGCCCTGCATAGGTTTTGCCGGTTTCCTGAATACGTACTTCAACCGGCATGTCCGGCTCGAGCTGTGCGAACAGCCGCGACGGGACGTTAAGGCGCACCTTGAGTGGACCATCGCTGACCAGGTCAAACAGAGGGGTGCCGGCACTGACGGTTTGATAAGGTTTGACGTAGACCTTAGCCACGCGGCCGGAGAAGGGTGCTTTCACCGTGCAATAGCTGCTCTGCGCATTGGCGAGTGCGCGCGACGCTTCGGCCTTTTGCACCTCGGTCTGCGCAATGGCCACCTCAAGATCACCTACGGCGTCCAGTTTGCGCAGGTTGCGTTTGGCTTCCAGGCTTTGCCTGGTCATCGCCAGTTCGGCATTGGCGACCTTGGCGCGGGCGTCTGCTTCGATGCAGTTCAGTTTTACCAAGGTGGCATCGTTGGCTACCGTCTTGCCTAACGCTGCCTGCAACTCTCCCAAGGTGCCGTTCATCTGGCTGGACAGGGTGGTTTCGAGTTTGGCAGTTAACAGAACCCGTATGGCGCCAGGATCATTTAATAGCAGGTTTTCATCACTTTGTTGTGCCTGCAGCGGCAGGTTTGCCGCCAGCAGGACGAGACACACAAGAGCGCGCTTAGGGTGCGGCAGGCGCATTCACCACTCCTTGCAAAGGTACACGTGAGACCAACATGCCCTGACCTTGCTGGGCATTCAGGGTGCGCTCTATTTCATGCGCCAGAGTCTTTATATCATGCTGTTCGATTTCTTCCGGCAATACATCCAGGCCGATTGAGTTATACAGCCGGCCCCAAGCCGCCTGCGCACGGGAGTACGCCGCTTCACGCTGGTAGCGCGAGAGCAGGTAGCGGCCTTCGGCGCGGATGACTTCCAGTTCTGAGCCCAGCGCAGTGCTGCTGGCGGCTTTGGCATAGTCGAGTAGCTGCGAGTCGACGCGCAGGCTTTCATCGGCGTAGGCCATATCTTGCTGCGCTAGTTGATAGCGTAGGGTACCGACGCGTACCTGGGTAAGAATGGCCATCGACAGGGCGACGCGGCGCAGATCGTCGGTGGCGGCTTGCGATTCGGAGGCGTTATCAAGTGAGGGCAGCTGAAATAGGCGCATCAGGTTCATGGAAACCTCGATGCCAGTGTCCGACCAATCGTTGTTGTACAGGTATTTGTTGGAGTCGTAGTTGTAACCCAGATTCAGGCTGACATTAGGCCACAGCTGCGTCTTGGCGATTTCCAGGTCGGTGATGTTGACGCGTTTGCGGTACCACTCTTCCATGATCTCGGGGCGATTTTCCAGCGAGAGGTTTTCCAGTCGACTGATATCGGCCGCCAGCGTTGGCAGCTCCGGCTCTGAGCCATTATCGGCGAGGATCAGCTTGGAGCGTGGCGGCAACGACATCAGCGCCTTGAGCTCAGCTTGTGCAAACTCAAGATCCTGGCGACGGGCGGTGAGCAGCGAAACAGAGTCCAGCAGTGAGCGTTGGTAGGCGAGTATCTCCTGGCGCGGCAGCAAGCCTTTGGTCTCGGCTTCGCGTGCTGAGTTCAGCGCCATTTCGGTACGCTGCAACAAGCGATCTACCTGCGGCAACAAGCGTTGCGCACCCAGCGCTCGCCAGTAGGCGTTGCGCACATCCTGCAGTACGTTCTGCGCAACCCGGCGGCGACGCTCTTCCGCCATAATAATTTGGTCGGCTTTTTGCTGGCTGCGATAATAGGCCACGCCGAAGTCGAGCACGCTCCAGCTCATATTCAGTCCGGCGATGTCGCGGTAGCGTTCCTGCGATGTTGAGGGGCGCAAGCTCTGCTGGCCATCTTCAATGCCCACCGAGGTGCCGCCGGAATCGTTGTTACGCCCGGCGTAACCGGCCGAGGCGACCACGCGTGGCAGCATTTCATGGCTGGATACATCGTGTAGGTCGGAGGCCAGCGCACTTTCCATCAACTTGAGGCGGTAATCGAGGTTGTACTTCAGTGCCCGCGCTGCCGCTTCGTAAAAGGTGATGGGGGCGGTGACGGGCTCCTGTTCGGCATACATGATCGATTGGTCGGCAACGATACGCTCGCGCGCCTCCTGCTCGCTGTAGGGTTGGGGCTCCATCGAGCTGCAGGCGCTGAGCAATATGGCCGACGTCACCGCGAGGCTGAGAGTCTTTAGCTGTTGTACTGGCATGGTCTGTCCTTGTGCATGAATTTTTCTCATTCCTCAACTACCTGACTGTGATGAAGGTGAGGAGGAATGTAAACGCTGTGCGGCTGCCAGCATCTGTGCCCGGAAGCTGCTGGTCGTGCGAATACCTTGATCATCATTGTTACTGTTATCTGCCAACGGCTCGCGGTTGCCGCTGAACAGCCCCGGGTCGTCCAATAACCCGTCAGCGCTCAGGCTGATGCGGCCTTGCCGGCCCAGTAACCAGGCGATATCGAGCTCGCGGTCGAATTGGCTGTCGCGTACCGCGTTGTGTACGAACTGCCCTGGTACATCGCCCAGGCCTTCGCCAATCGAGTTGCTCTGGTTGAAGCCCTGCAGGCCTTGCCGTATATCGCCGCCGTTGGTACGGCCAAAGCTGTAATGCTGCAGCTGATTATTTCTCTCCAGCACGGGGCCTATGAATACCGCCGGATCGACACCGGGTAGCGGAGGAGCGGTGCCCTGACCTGCGCTGCCGTGGTCTTGATGCGGTCCGGCTGGCGGGTCGATGTAGGGAGCTGAAATATCCAATGCAATAACCAGCTCCGCTTGATCGGTACCACCCGCCAGATCGCCGACTGTGTACGTAAATATGTCATTGAGTACCTGCCCCATGCCTGCGGCGCGGAGTACGTCCGGGTTGCTCATATCGATGGTGTAGGTATAGCTGCCATCGGCGTTGATCACCAATGTGCCGTACTGGCCGTAGATTGGCTGGCCGACAGTGCCGGTGGCACCACTGCTGCCTTCTCCCCCGGCGTTGATGCCCACCACTTGCAGGCTATCCCCGTTATCCACATCGCTGTCGTTGGGCAGTACGTTACCGCTGGACTGCGGTGCGCCGTCCTGATCGCTGGCGCTGTTGCTGTCGTTCTCGGCGACGGGGTTGTCGTTGTTGCCCTGAATCAGGATGTTCAGGTTGGCGCTGGATACCAGGCCCGCGGCGTCGCGCATCTCGTAGCTGAAGGTTTCGCGCAGGGTTTCACCCGCAGTGCGCATGGCGTTGATCACCGGGTCATCGTTGTTCAGCAGATACTGGTAACTGCCATCGGCGAGCAACGTTAGCTGACCGTAGCGCCCCTGCAATACTTCGCCGGCATTTGCACTCTGGCCGTCGGCGTTGCTAAAGGTGGTAACGCTGCGGGTTTCGCCGTTGGCAACGCTGTCGACATCTATGTCGTTGTCGAGCACGTTGCCGTTGGGGTCGATGCCGCCTTCGCTGTTGTTGCTGCCACCGGCTTCGACCGCTATAGCGTCATCATCTACGGCAACTGGTGCATCGTTGCGACCATCAATGGTGATATTGACCTGCGCTTGATCGGTTGCGCCCCAGATATCGGCGAGGGTATAGGTGAAGCTGTCTACCAGTACTTGCCCGGTAACCCGCAAGGCTTCTACTTCGGCCATGCTGTTGTCGACCCGGTAACTGGCGCTGCCGTCGGCGTTGATGGTAAGCCAGCCGTACTGGCCGCGCAGTTCGCTGCCGAGCGTGCCGTTGGTACCGCTGGCGCTCTCTGCGCCGCTGCGGATGGCGGTGACTTCCAGCGTGTCACCTTCCAGGTCACGGTCGTTGGCCAGCACATTGCCGGCGGGGTTGAAGCCAGCCTGGCCGTTGTTGACGCCGCCGGCTTCAGTCGCGGTGACGTTGTCATCGGTGCCCTGTGGTGCATCGTTGCGGCCACGGATAACTATGGTGAGCTGCGCCTCATCGCTGAGGCCGCCGAGGTCGCTGGCGGCATAGGTGAACTGGTCGAGCAGGGCCTGGGTAGGTCCGAGGTTGGCTACATCGGGATCATCGGCATTCAGCGTGTAGCTGTAGCTGCCATCGGCGTTGAGCAGTAGCGTGCCGTGCGCGCCGATCAGCGTGATGCTGCCACCAGTAAGAGCGGCCAGGCTGCCGCCTGCTGCTTCGTTGCCGGTACGCGCGCCGCTGACGCTGAGGCTGTCGCCGGCATCCACGTCGCTGTCGTTTGTGAGCACGTTGCCGGTGGGGTTGATGCCGTTGGCGTTGCCATTGTCCGGGGTTGAATAGGCGAAGTTATTGGCGGCGTCGGGGGTGTCGTTAGCACCGCGAATGGTGATGTTGAGGGTCGCGCTGTCCTGCAGGCTTGCCAGATCGCGGACGGTGTAGGTGAAAGCGTCGTTCAGGGTTTCGCTGGCGCTGCGTAGTGCCTGGACTTCGGCCATGTCGTTGTCGACGCGGTAACTGGTGGTGCCGTCGGCGTTGATGGTGAGCCAGCCGTATTGGCCGCGCAGTTCCACGCCCAGTTGGCCGGCGCTGCCACTACCGGCCTCATTGCCGGTACGAATGGCAACGACGGATAGCTGATCGGCGGTATCGTCGTCGCTGTCGTTATCTAGCACATTGCCCTGTGGATCTGTGCCGGCGGTGCCGTTGTTGATGCCACCTGCTTCCACGGCAATAGCGTCGTCATCAGCGGCTACCGGTGCGTCGTCTGCGCCGGTAATGGTGATGGTCAGGGTGGCGCGGTCGGTCAGGCCGTTGGCGTCGATCACTTCGTAACTGAAGGATTCGCTCAGCGTTTCGCTGTTCAGGCGCAGGGCCTGCACCTCTGCGTTGCTGTTATCGACGACGTAACTGTAACTGCCATCGGCGTTCAGCGTCAGGCTGCCGTAGGTGCCGATCAGTGCAGTGCCGAGCGTGCCGTTGGTGCCGGTCTCGGCTTCAGTTCCGGTGCGTATCGAAGATACATTCTTGCTCTCGCCGTAGGCATCTACGTCGGTGTCGTTAGCCAGTACGTTGCCGCTGGCGTTGCTGCCAGCCGTGCCATTGGCGGTGCCTCCGGCTTCGACTGCGGTGCCGGTGTCGTTAACCGCGACCGGTGCGTCGTTGGCGCCCTGGATGGTGATGGTGAGAGTGGCGGTATCGGTCGCGCCACGGGCGTCGCGCACGGTGTAGGTGAAGCTGTCGCTGAGGGTATTGCCGCTCTGCCGCAAGGCCTGAACGACCGGGTTGTTGTTGTCGATAACGTAGCTGTAAGAGCCGTCGGCATTCAGCGTCAGGCTGCCGTACTGGCCGTCGAGTGCGGTACCTATGTTGCCAGCGGTGCCGGATTCAGCTTCGGCTCCGCTGCGAATGGCGGAGACGGCTTTGGTCTCGCCGTTGGCGACGCTATCCACGTCGGTGTCGTTGCTCAGTACGTTGCCGTTGGCATTGCTGCCCGCTGTGCCGTTGGCGCTGCCGCCGGCCTCGGTTGCAGTGCCTATGTCGTCCACCGCAACCGGGGCGTCATTGGCACCGCGGACGGTGATGGTCAGGGTGGCGCGGTCGGTGAGGCCTGCAGTGTCTGTCACTTCATAACTGAAAGACTCGCTTAAAGTCTGGCCGGCCAGGCGCAGCGCCTGCACCTGCGGATTGCTGTTGTCGACGAGGTAGGTGTAAGTACCATCGGCGTTCAGCGTCAGACTGCCGTATTGGCCAATCAGTGCCGTGCCGACAGTGCCTGCGGTGCCGCTCCCCGATTCGCTGCCTGTCCGTATGGAGGAGACGGTTTTGCTCTCGCCGTTGGCGACGCTGTCCACATCAGTATCGTTGCTCAGCACGTTGCCGCTGGCGTCTGATCCTGCCGTGCCATTAGCGCTACCGCCGGCCTCGACGGCGGTTCCAGTGTCGTCTACGGCAATCGGTGCGTCGTTGCTGCCATCAATGGTCACACTGAGTACCGCGCTATCGCTAGCGCCCCAGACGTCTGCCAGACTGTAGGTAAAGTCGTCGGTCAGGGTTTGGCCTGACTCGCGCAGTGCTTGCACTTCGGCCATATCGTTGTCGACGCGATAGCTATAACTGCCATCGGCGTTGATGGTCAGCCAGCCATATTGGCCACGCAATTCGCTGCCAAGAATGCCCTCGACGCCGGCCGCGGGATCAGTGCCGGTAAATACGCCAGTGACGTCCAGCGGGTTGCTATCAAGGTCGGTATCGTTGTCCAGCACATTGCCGCTGGGGTCGGTGCCGCTATCGGCGTTGCCGATGCCGCCGGCTTCCACCGCTGCGGCAGTGTCGTCTACGCCGACCGGTGCATCGTTGCGGCCACGGATGATGATGGTCAACTGGGCCTGGTCGTTCAGGCCACCAAGGTCATCGGCCTGATAAGTGAATACATCTTGCAGGGTCTCGAGCGCGCCCAGGGCGATTACTTCGGCATTGGTGGTATCGACGATGTACTGATAGCTGCCGTCGGCACCAATGATCAATTGTCCGTATTGCCCGGTAAGCAAGGTGCCATTGCTGCCATTGGTACCGGCAATCACACTTTCCAGACTGCCACCGGCAGCTAGCGTGCCGGTACGCACGCCGCCAACGCTGAGCAGGTCGCTGTTGTCGATATCACTGTCGTTGTTAAGCACGTTGCCGCGCGGGTTCACGGCATTGCCATTACCGTTGTCGGCTGCGGCGTAATTGATGTTGTTGGCCGCCTCGGGAGCGTCGTTGGCGCCCTCGATGGTGATGGTCAGTGTGGCTGTGTCTTGCAACCCGGCGGCATCGATCACGCTGTAGGTGAAGGTTTCGCTCAGGGTGTCGCTGCTCAGACGCAGGGCCTGTACTGCGGCATTATCGTTATCCACC